>Ga0160454_100069_pt1 | contig 142089 bp, 110 predicted proteins | sample HID1971M_E6MG_FD_108218 | JGI IMG/M metagenome (GOLD analysis project Ga0160454, IMG submission 108218) | Enriched millipede-associated microbial communities from UW Madison campus, WI, USA - HID1971M_E6 MG | ecosystem: Host-associated > Arthropoda: Insects > Digestive system > Unclassified ...
ACGGTCCGGGGGACCGTAAGAGGCCAGTTGTCGGCGGAGAAGCCCGCTCTAACGGTCCGGCAGACCGTAAGAGGCCAGATATGGGCAGAGTAGCTCGCTCTAACGGTCCGGCAGACCGTAAGAGGCCAGATATGGGCAGAGTAGCTCGCTCTAACGGTCCGGCAGACCGTAAGAGGCCATAAAAAGTAGACATCTCATAAGCGCGGGTAGATAATGAAGACAACAAGAAAAAGAGGTGTCCGGCATGGGTAAGAAGAGACAGCGTTACAGTGAAGAATTCAAAGAGCAAGTCGTTCGGTATATTCTGGAGCAGACGAAGACACTGTCACAGATCTCAGAGGAGTTTAAAGTGCCAGAAGGTACGATACGCCAATGGCAGGCGAGGTTCCGCAAGGTTGAGAATGAGCCGCTCGTAGATCGTGAAACACTGCGTCAACAAGATCGTCAGTTGCAGGAACAAGAGCGCACGATCAAGGATCTCAAAGAGGAGCTCGCCATCCTAAAAAAGGCTATGCACATCTTCGGCAAAGAAAAAAACTGAGGTTCCAGTTCATCGAAGATCATCGCTCCGAGTTTCGAGTGGAGAAGATGTGCGAATTATTAGATGTATCCCGGAGCGGCTATTACAAGTGGCGCCAAGAAAAAACGAATGAAAACAGCTACCAAAAGCGCCGCCATGCCCTATTGGAACGGATTACTTGGCTATTTTTAGACGCCAACAAACGTTACGGCAGCCCCAAGATTACTCAGCTTCTCAGACAGGAAGGCTGGATCGTCTCTGAACGTACAGTGGGTAAGCTGATTCACGAGAACGAGCTGCGCTCGCGCCCGGCCAAAGCCCCCCACCGTAAGCCTCAATAGCGAACGAGAAGCTCGTCCAGAAGCTCGGTCAGCTTCTCAGGGTCCATTTTGCGCGAGAGGTAGGCGTGGCGCCCGTCCGTATCCGGAAGCCAGCAGTTGGCGCCGCTCTCGGCGTCCACCTCAATCGTGCCGCGGACGATGTCCCAGTAGTCGGCGGCTCCTTCCGCAGCGTACAGCACGGCCGTCAGATCCCAGCTCTCGCGAATGCCGCCTTCGCCGCCGTACCAGGCGTTGTAGCTTCGTCTTACCGGATGGTCGGCAGGGGCATCGATGTGAAGCCGGCGTCCGGTGCGGATTTCCGCTCCGATCTCGTAGCCGGTAAAGGTGATGTCGGTCGGCCAGTGCTTTGTCACGTAGGCGGCTGCTTGAGGGTGCATCTCAAAATTCCACTCTTTGCCCTCGGGGAACAACCCTCCCATAATGACCAGATGCTTGGCCTTGCGTGCGACCAGTTCTCTTCCATTCAAGTCCGAATGTCGGTCGGGCTCGGATTGCAGCAAATGCATAAAGTTGACCAGCGGTCCGATCGCCACGAACACGATCGAGCCGTCTTCCGCCGCGGCGAGAAGCTCGCGCGTCAGCTCCGTCGCATCGGGGGCCATCTCCCCATGCTCGTAGCGGTTCGGATACTGCTGCGCGACGAGCTTGTTGTACTTGCCGAACACGTCGTCATCGTCGAGAAAGCCGGGCAAGCGCCGCAAAGTGCCGACCGGAATGTCTCCGCGCCCGTAATAAACGTTAAGCGCATCGAGACAGCCTGCGCCCCAACGGCTGGCCGTGCAATGCGTCATGCCGACGATGCGGGCTCGGCCCGACTTTTCCAACGCATGCAGTACGGCAACGGCTCCGGCATCGTCGCAATCGGGACCGATGTCGGTGTCCAGCAGAATCGGCACGGGCGTGTCCGAAGGCTGGTAAATCAGCTTTTCACTCCTGCTCATAGCGTAATCCCCCTTTGATGAGTTTCCAGAAATCTTTCCAATTCCTCGCGCGTAGGCATGGCCGACTGGGCCCCCACCTGCCGCACCGATAGCGCCCCTACGGCGTTGCCGATGCGCACCGCATCCTCGACATCCAGCCCCGAAGCCAACGCGTAGGCGAACCCGGCGTTAAAGGAATCCCCGGCTCCCGTCGTATCGACCGCCTGCACAGGGAAAGCCTCGATATGCGTCATCTCCGCTTCGCGGATCCAATAAGCGCCTTCTTCTCCGGCTTTGGCGACGATCGTCCCGACTCCTTTGCGCAGCAGGGAACCGGCGGCTTCCTTCAACTGGTAAACGTAGCGCTCCTGTCTGCCGGCATAGTAGCGGATTTCCGTTTCGTTAGGCGTCATATAATCGATATAGCGAAAAATAGCGTCCGGCAATAACGAAGCGGGAGCCGGATCGAGCACGATCGTTTTTCCGGCCTGCTTCAAGCGTTTGACTGCATAAGCGACCGTACCGATAGGAATCTCCAACTGGAACAGAAAAATATCCGAATGGACGAGCTCCTCCCACATGGCATCGATATCGGAGGGCTGCAGGAGACCGTTGGCTCCCGCCGAGACGACGATCTGATTTTCTCCCTGCCGGTCGACCCAGATCATGGCCGTTCCCGTCGCGGCTCCTTTTTCAACGCTGATTCCGCTGACGTCGACCCCGTTCATGCGCAGATGACGGATGTAATCGTGCCCATGAATGTCGTCCCCGACTTTGCCCGCCATTTTCACCCTGGCGCCCAGCCGGCCCAGAGCGATCGCTTGATTGCCTCCTTTGCCGCCGAAGAAAACGGAATAACCGTCTGCGGTCAGCGTTTCGCCCGGCTGCGGGAACCGTTCGACGGCCGCGACTATGTCCAAGTTCAAGCTTCCGATTACGCATATGGATTTCATGAGTACTGTCACGCTCTTTCTCTGTAAAATGGGCCTCTTGGCGTTCATAGCCTCATTATAGAAGAGAGCGGGTCTACTATTTTAAGGATTTCCGGTACACTTTTTGTGTCGCGCATGAAAAAAAGGAGCCTCTCGGCTCCTTGCGATTCTTCCTCATTTTCTAAGCAGCAGATAAGCGAAGTACGGCACTCCGATCAGCGACACGATGATGCCTGCGGGCAAGCCGGCAGGATCGACAAGATTGCGTCCGATCGTATCCGCTAACAACAGCAGCCACCCGCCCAGCAGGACGGCCACGGGGATAAAAAACTGGTTGCGCGGACCGACCAGCGCCTTGGCAATGTGCGGAGCCATCAAACCAATGAACGCGATGCCGCCGGTGACCGACACGGCCGCTGCGGCGGAAGCGACGGCTGCCAGCAGAAGCACGATGCGCTCTCGCTCCAGCCGCAGCCCCACGCCGATGGCCGACGAGTCGCTTAGTCCGAGCAGGTTCAGCCGAACCGACTTGAACAAAGTGAACGGGATGAGCAGCACGAGCCACGGAAGCAGCGCCCATACGAATGGCCAGTCCGTGCCCCAGATGTTGCCGGCAAGCCACTTGGCGATGAAGTCGACCTTCTGCCGGTCCGTGGAGGAGATCAGCACGATCATCATCCCGGACAGGGCCAAGGAGAAGCCGACGCCGACAAGCACGAGCCGGATCGGATCAAGACCTCGCGAGCGACTGTAGGAGAATGCGTAAATAAGAATCGCGGTAATGACCGCGGATAAGAAGGCTACCAGCGGCAGCATATAGACGAACGAACCGACGTCGATCGGGGAGTACAGGAAGAAGAGGGCGACGCCGATGCCTGCTCCCGAGTTGATCCCGATCACTCCCGGATCGGCCAGCTCGTTGCGGGTAACGCTCTGCAGAATAGAACCGGACAGCGCCAGCGCCATTCCGGCTAGCAGGGTGATCGCGACGCGCGGCATTCGAAGAGAAAATACGACGAAATGCTCCTTAAACGTTCCTTGTCCGAACAGAGTGGGGAGCAATCGGTCGAAGGATACGGATGAGCGTCCGATCCCCATGCCGATAGCGGCTGTAACGGCGATGAGCGCCGCTCCGATCAGCAGAATGCGAATCAGCCTGCGGACGGGATGCGTAGAAGCGGTCATGAGAGAGCTTTGCCTCCTTTGCGTACGACGAACAAGAAGAAGGGCAAGCCCAACATCGCAACGACGGCGACCACGGGTGTCTCGTACGGGGAATTAAGCGTGCGGCCGATCGTATCGGCAAGCAGCATGAACGAAGCTCCCGCGAATACAGAAAAGGGAAGAATGTAGCGGTAGTCCGTGCCTACGAATCTGCGAACGATATGCGGGATCATAAGCCCGACGAACGCCATATTGCCGACGAGCGCGACAGAAGCGCCGGTTAGCAGGACGATCAGGACGAACATGATCGCTTTGATCTGCACGAGCTTCTGCCCGAGGCCGGTGGCGACATCGTCGCTTAGGCTGAGCAGCGTCACTTGGTTGGACATAAACAAGGTCACGATGAGAGCGACGAGAATAACCGGAGCAATTGCCTGAAGCTGCCCCCACGTCGTGCCGACTAAACCTCCCGCCGTCCACATGGAAACGTCCTTGGATATTTTGAATAGAAGTCCAAGACCGTCTGCAATAGCGTACAAGAAGGCAGAGACCGCCGCTCCGGCCAGCACGAGGCGAATCGGGGACAGGCTGCCCCGCCGCATAGAGCCGAGCGTGATAACGAGAGCGGCCCCGAAGGCGGCTCCGATAAAACAGGCTGTCATAATTCCGAAGTAGTTCAAGCCGGGGATGAACGCAATGCCGACCGCCAGCGCGAGATAGGCGCCTGACGACAGTCCGAGCAGACCGGGATCGGCCAACGGATTGCGAGTAACTCCCTGCATAACGGCGCCGGACACGGCGAAGGCCGAGCCGACGAGAATCGCGCCGACCTCTCGGGGAATGCGGATTTCACGCAGCATGAGCGCTTTATCTCCCATATCGCGGCCGGCGATCGCATGCCACAAATCGGGATAGGTCGTATCCGCAGCGCCGAATAGCAATGAGACCGCGAAGCACAGGACAAAAAAGACGATGCTGCCCCCAAGCTTGTAGGCGAATGCGGACGTATGCGTTTTGGTCATCGGTCTCTCATCCTTTGTTTATCCCAAGAAACTCTTGATAAAGAAATCTAGCTGGAAGTCCAGCGTCAGCGGATCGTTGAAGTAAAACTCCTCGGCGTTGACCTCGAATACTCGGTTGTTCTTAACCGCCGGAATGTTCTTGTATGTCTCCGTTTCCGTGAACGACAAGTCCGAACCTGGGAACTTGCTGAAAATGATATAGTCGCCCGCGAATTCGGGCACGACCTCGGACGAGAGCGCATAATAGCCTTCTTTCAGCGCTGTGTCTTTGACCTTCTGCGGCATGGCGAGCTTCATCTCCTGGAAGAGAATTTCGGTTCCCCGTCCCCAGTTGTCGCCGTATACGTAAATTTGCTTATCGAATGCTTCGATGACCGATACTGTCGCCTCCGCTCCGATCTTCGCCTTAATGTCCTCGCCGGCTTTGGCCGCGCGGACTTTGAAGTCGTCCACCCATGCTTTGGCTTCGGCTTCTTTGTTCAGCAGCTTTCCAATTTCGAGCTGCTGTGTCAAATAGTCGACCTTGCCGTAGGTGTAAGTGACGGTAGGGGCGATTTCCTTCAGCTTGTCGACGTTCTTGATGTCCGAGAGACCGATGATCAGATCGGGCTCCAGCTCGATGATCTTCTCCAGATCCTCGTCGGTAACCGCTTCGACGTTGTTAAGCGTGGCGTCGAAGCGGGGGTTTTTCTTGGACCATTCGTCTACGCCGACAAGCGTCACGCCAAGCGACATAACGTTGCCCGCGAACGAGGACAGCACGATGACGCGCTGCGGATTAGCGGGAACATCGATGGGGCCGTTTTCGGATTGGTAAGTAATCGTTCCCGCTTCGACAGGAGCCGAGTCGGAAGGAGAAGCGGATGCGGACTCCGACGGGGCGACGGAGGACGGCTGCGCGGAAGGGCTGGATGAACTTCCCGACTCGGCTGCTTTGCCTCCGCATGCGCTAATAACAAGCATCAAGGCTACTGCTGCCAACGGAACGAACATTTTTTTCATCGAATGGATCTCTCCCTTTTCTATGACAAACTTCTTCGGAACATAAGGGGTATGAGCTACAACCTATTCCTAGTATAGCTCAGTCTTAAATTGAGAATGATTCTCATAATCACAAAAGACATTGTAAGACGCAGGTTATCCGATGTCAATAGGGGGGATTTGGAAAATAGGCATACGGGGCTGCAGACGACGGTCATACAAAAGGCGCAGTTGGTCTGTTTTTGCAGCTTTCGAAGCATACTTCCCGTCGTCCAAGCATTCATGTTTGCCCTGCCCTGTATCATCGTTTGCATCGATGTTTCCTCCTATGACGGATCGGGCCATAAATTTTGAAACTTCTCATTAACCCTTCCGGTCGATAAGCTTGTTGTGACGCGGGTACGCAGGATCGAGGAGTGTCGGTCAGCTTGTCGGCTTGCGCCTGCGCCGCTGGAAACATTCGGATTGGACCGAAAAAAGCCGGATAGCTACAATAGAGCATGTAACGTGAGAGCAAGCTGTGCGGACAATTTTGCAATCGTTTCCAACCCAAGCGAAAAATAGAGAAATGGAAGGGGGGCTTCGGGTGTTCGGGAAGCTTCGTTTCTTCCGCAGCATGAGCTATCAAACCAAGCTGCTGACCGTCACTTTGTTTCTCAGTCTGTTTCCGGTCTTGCTTCTGGGCTATGCATCCTCTTATTTGTCAGTCCGGAGCGTTCAGGAGGAAGTGGACAACAACCACCGGATCATTCTCGAGCAAATCGAGTATCAATTGAACGCCTTTCTCTCCGATCTGAAGGTGTCCACCTTGCAAATATCCGAGGATTTGATTGTGCGCGATTCTTTTCTGGCCGGCATCTCCCATAGCGCCTTCCGTCCGACGATGAGCATGATCGATACGCTGAAAAAATATCGGAGCGTGACCCGAATTCCGTTCGGCGTCACGCTTCTGTATCCGAACCATCGCCAGGCCTATTCTACGCAAACCGGATTGTCGGGAATCGATGCCCGGTACTACAGCTCGATTATGAAAGTGATCGACCCCGGCTACATGGGAATTACGATCATTTCGCCCTATACGTACGAGAATCAAAAAGACCTGCTGATCCTCAAGCCGGTATCGATCGAGAACGCGATTGACGGCGTCGTGGTCCTGCATGTGGATATTACCAAGTTTTATGAATATCTTCGCCGGATCGACATCGGCAGCACGGTCGTACTGGTCGTGGACGGACAAGGACGTATCGTACTCAGCCCGCACGCGGAAGAGATTGGAGCGCGGCTATCGAGCACTTCAAGTCTATATGCGTACTGGACCAGTCCGGAAGCGACCTCCGGAATTTCCGAGCTTCGGGGAGAAAAGTACAGCGTAACGTCGTTTAAGTCCGACCAGAACGCATGGACGTACGTGGCCATGACGCCGAGCCGGGAGTTGAACGCCAAAGCCTGGAAAATGGAGCGTTTGACCTGGACGATGGTGGCGGTAATCGTCGCCGTATGGGGATGCATCGCGTTCGTGGGCTATCTCCGGATGTATTCGCCGATCCGACGAATCTCCATGAAGCTGACGCCTGTGGCGGGGACCAAGAAAGACAGCGTCCGCATTATCGATTCGTACGTCAGCGACATGCTGGAGACGAACCAGCGGCTCAGCGGCCAACTGCTGGAGCAGCTGCCGCTGATGCAGGAAAGCGTAATTCTCCAATTGCTCCACGACAATCTGTCCGAGTCCGAATTGCTGGAACGAATGAAGCAATTGGATATGGCTTTTCAAGGAGAATGGTTTTTCACAGGCATTGTCGAGATCGATTCGCTGCACGAATTCATGCAAATGTACAAGCAGAAAGACCGAACCTCAATGCTGAACGAGTTGCAGGCGATGCTTCGCGGAGTATTCGAAGCGAACTATACATGCATTACAGTCAATCCTCAGCCGGGCCGGATCGCTTTTATCGTATTGACGGGAAGGACGGATACGGCTACGGAGGAGGCGATTGGAGCTATCGGCTCGGAAATCCGCCGAAAGACGCGCGAGCAGTTCAAGTTTACCGTCACGGCTGCGATCGCGCCGCCTGTCCGTTATTTGCACGAAATCGGCAGGAGCTACCAATTGGCGCAGGAATACTTGGGCTTTCGGCATCTGCTCGGCAGCGACGTGACGATTACCCGCAAGGATGTCGTGCAGTCGGACCGGATACAGCCGGCCGACCGGATTACGGCGAAATGGTACAAGCGGATTCTGACCAGCATGTCGGAGGGAGACATCGCGCTGGCCGAGAAGCAGTTCAACCAGATGTTCGCCGCGCTGCCCGGGCATCTGCCCGACTTCAGGATGATCAAGGGAATTCTGACTTACTTCCTGGAGGAGATCGATCAGCTGGTGTGCGATGTGCAAGGGCTGACGCTTCAGGATCTGCTCGGCTGGAACCCGTACACGGAGCTGTATCAGCAAAATTCCCTGGGCAGCGCGCATAAGTGGTTCGCCAATCGCTTCTTTCCATCGATCAAACAGCATATTGACCGGATGACGAAGGACAAAAGCCGCCGGATTGCCGACGAAACCTTGAAGTATATCCATGAGCATTACGATCAGGATTTTTCTCTGCAGCAGCTTGCGGGAGAGTTCGGAGTGTCTTCCTCGCAGCTCAGTCGTTTCTTCAAGCAGGCGATGAACGTCAATTTCGTCGACTACGTCGTCCATTACCGGATTTCGAAAGCGAAGGAATGGCTGGTGTATACGGAGATGTCGATCAAGGAAATTTCCGACAAGCTCAGATATACGACCAGCCAGAACTTCACCCGCGTGTTCAAGCAGATTACGGGCGTCCCTCCGGGCAAATACAGAAACGATTACAGACTGCATGGCGGACAGCCAGTCAAGCAAGAAGAAGAGGAAGAGGATAAGGACCTGCAATGAAGTGCAGCCTTATCCTTTTTTGTACCGATGTTTCGTGTTTTGCGCGCCGTGGCAGGCAAATTTAGAGACTTTCGCGTTGGAATTGGCGGGCGCTATAGTCGGCCTATACGAGATAGAAGGGAGGGTAACGGGTTGAAAAGAGCGGGACGGGCGCTGGCCGCCCCAGGTTCGATGAAATCGCTTGGCCGGGAAATCGCGAGGAACAAGTATATCTATTTGATATTGCTTCCCGGCCTGCTGTACTACGCGGTGTTCAACTATGCGCCGATGTACGGCATCCAGCTCGCGTTCAAGGATTTTCGGGCAAGCGCGGGCATTTGGGGAAGCCCTTTCGTGGGGCTGAAGCATTACGAGTATATTTTTCAGGATCAGGATTTTTGGCGGGCGTTCAAAAATACGATCATCATCAGCTTCAGCCGGATTTTGTTTCAATTCCCGGTGCCGATCGTACTGGCGCTGCTGCTGAACGAGTTAAGGGAAGGAAAATACAAAAAAACGCTGCAAACGATTTTTACGTTCCCGAACTTTCTTTCCTGGGTTATCGTTTCAGGCATGGTGCTGAACGTTTTCGGATCTGAAGGCGCTGTCAATCATTTTCTGTCCTTGTTCGGCGTGTCTGAGCAGATGTTTATGGCCAACCAGGATTTGTTTCGTCCGCTGATTTACATTTCGGATATCTGGAAAAGCGCGGGCTGGACGGCGATCATCTACCTGGCTACGATCGCCTCGATCAGTCCGGAGCTGTACGAGGCCTCTTATATGGACGGGGCCAACCGTTTCCAGCGGATGTTGTATATCACCTGGCCGGGCATCCGCTCCGCCGTTGTATTGATGCTGCTGCTGTCCGTCGGCAATACGATGAACGCGGGCTTCGATCAGATTTTCAATATGTACAATCCCGCCGTTTTGCCGGTAAGCGACATTCTGGACACGTATATTTACAGAATTACCTTCCAGACGTCCGGGGACTTCGGATTCAGCACCGCTGTCGGATTGTTCAAATCGCTTATTAACTTCGTGCTGCTGATTGTGTTCGATCGTCTGGCCAAGGCGGTCGGCGAACGAGGCATTTTCTGACGAAAAGGAGGTACGGAAGTGAACGATACGCCATTGTCCGGCGGGCAGGTCAGAAAAATCAACTGGTTCTACATCCTGAACATCGTGGTATTAAGCCTGTGGGCGTTGACCATTCTATATCCGTTCTACAATGCGATTCTTATTTCGCTGGTGTCGCAGAAGGAATATATGATGACGCCGTTTATGCTGTTTCCCAAAAATATAACGTTCGACGCGTATACCTATATTTTCAACAGCTCGCGCATCTATCACGGGTATCGGAATACGCTGCTCATTTTGCTGATCGGCGTTCCCTTCAATATGCTGACAACCGCCTTCACTGCTTATGCGCTGTCGCGGGACCGCTTTCCGGGAAAGAAAGCCATTACGGCGCTTGTCGTGTTCACGATGTACTTCAGCGGAGGACTGATCCCGCTGTACTTGTTGGTCAGGGATCTCGGCCTGATGAACAGCCTGGCTTCCGTAATCCTTGTATACGGAGCCAATACGTTCTATCTGCTGCTTATGCGCAGCTACTTCCTGGAAATCCCCGCAGCGCTGGAGGAATCGGCCAAAATCGACGGGGCTAACGATCTGGTCATTCTGCTGCGGATTATGTTGCCGCTGGCTTTGCCGATCGTCGCGACGGTTACCCTGTTCTTCTCGGTCGACCGCTGGAACGAATGGTTCAATGCGATGCTGTTCCTTCGAGAAGGAGAGAAATGGCCGCTGCAGCTTGTGCTTAGAAGCATCGTCATGTCCACGATCGACGATATCGGAAGCCGCAACGTTTCCATTCGCAAGACGGTGTTCGAGGACGGCGTGAAGATGGCGGCCGTGTTTATTACGATGGCACCCATCATGTTCACGTATCCTTTCTTACAGAAGTACTTCATAAAGGGAATTTTGATCGGGTCGGTCAAATCGTGAGTCCGAGAGACAAAAAACACTAGGAGGCAACATCGATGAAGAGTAACAGGAAATGGGTTGTGATGTGCTGCGCGGTGGTTGCATTTGCCGCGATCTTGTCAGCGTGTTCGTCCGACAAACCGAACGCGTCGTCATCCCCTTCGGCGACGGGAACGCCGACGTCTTCCGGCAGTTCGGGCAACGGGAACGCCGCGGGCAAATTCGAGAAAAGGATTACGTTCTCCGCGACGTCCGTCGATCTGAGCGACGACGGAAACTATATGAACGACGAAATTTACAAGGCTTTCGACGCCAAGTTTAATTTCGAGTACAAGCTCATTCCTCTAAGCTGGGATAATTGGGTCGAACGCGACCGGATCTGGATCAACTCCGGGGATATGCCCGACATGATGTTCTGGAACTTCGATTTTAAGGACTATGTCAATTTCTCCAAACAAGGACTGATCAAACCTTTGCCGGCCGATTACGAGCAGAAATATCCGAATCTGGCTAGTGCCATGGCCAAGACGGGTCTTTCGGATTACCTGAAGACGCTTGACCCGGAAGGCAGGGTCTATATGGTTCCGAACGTCATCTACAATACGCCGGTGACGGAGACGACCGACCTCGTGCTGGATGCCAAGGTGCTGTATTATCGCAAGGATTGGGCGCAGCAAGCGGGCATTCAGCTCGGCGACACCGTCACGGCGGAGCAAATCGCCGAGCTAGGCAATGCATTCGTCCAGCAAGATTCGGGCGGCAACGGAGCGGGACGCACGATCGGGCTCTCGTCTCAACCGTACCAGCTTTACAGCGCTTTCGTTCAGACGCACAACTCCTTTTACAACCAGTTTCACAAAGTCGACAGCGGTCAATATGTATGGGGAAGCGCGGAAGATTCCACGTTCGAAGGAATCAAGAGCTTCGCCCAATATTTCAAACAGGGATTCATCGATAAGGATTACTACACGTTCAAGAGCAAAGAGCATTACGACAAATTCGATACCGGCATCAGCGGCATGTTCATCGATGGAGCTTCTGCGGCGAATGTCAACGAAAGATACCAAGCGTTCGCGAAGGCCAATCCCGGCGCGAATCCGGAGGAAGCGATCGGACTCGCGACCATTGTCGGGCCCGACGGCAAATTCCACGGTCAGCAAAATATTCTGAACTACTGGGCGGGAGAAGTGTTTAATCCGAAAATTGACGACGAGACGTTCGACCGGATCTTGTCGATTCTCGACTACATCGCGACGGATGAAGGACAGCGCCTGATCTTTGCCGGCGTAGAAGGCAAGGACTACAAGATGGAAGGAGATAAGCTGGTCATTACCCGGGAGAAGGACGAGCAGGGCAACTTCAAGTATATGGGCGACTTGTACCCTTCCTATTACTTCTTCTACACGAAGATCGTGCTGCCCGACGACTGGTCGGCCCGCGACCCTTCCTTGGCGGACGGCGTAAGGGACACGGCGGTCAAGATGTTCCGGGTAAAAGAGAAGATTACGGACTTGATTCCGCCGGATTATGACGTCATGTTCTTGTCCGCTCCGAACAAGGACAAATTTAATATTTCGATCGACGACGCGATCACGCAGATCATTCTGGAGAAAAAAGATATCGATACGCAATGGGCGGATTGGAAAAAATCCGTACAACCCAAAGTCGATGCCGTGCTTAAGGAAATCAACGGCGCGCTTGCGAAATAAACCGAGAAAGGTTGAGGATGACTCTATGCTTCCGTCTTACCCCATACTGCGAGGCCAACTACAGGGCGTTATCTCGAACAAGCAGCAGCAAGGCCACCAAGTCGAAGGATTGCTGGGCCGTCTGGAGGCATTGCCGGACAGCTACGACGCATTGGCGGAATTCGCCGCGCAGCTCGCCAAGCTCCCTCTTCGCGAGGATTGGCCCTACTCGGAGCCGAGCGATCTGGACGAGATCCGGGCCGAATCGGATCCGTCGCGCCCCATGGAAATCGGTTCATTGACGGAGACCGAGCGAGCGGCTCGCGCGGAGACGGCATTTCTATCGTCTTTGTGCGGCTGCATGCTAGGCAAGCCGATCGAAGAATATCCGTTCGCCACGCTGGACGATGTCCGCCAAGCGCTGGAGGAGATCGGCGAATGGCCGCTGAACGATTATATTTCCGAACGCATGCTGGACGTCTATGGCCGCCGCAACATCTCGTGGACGGAGACCGTCCGCGAGCGAATTGCCTTCGTCGCGCCGGACGACGACATTACGTATACGATCATGGGCATGCTATTGCTGGAAAAACACGGAACCGGTTTCTCCAAGGATGACATCCGTAAGCTGTGGCTCGACTATTTGCCGATCCAGCAAACCTGGGGACCGGAGCGGGGCATGCTGCTGAAGGCGGGGCTTGAATCCTTGCAGCCTCAGCCGGAGCTGAACGTCGAAGATTGGCCCGATTTCCTGAATCCCGGCGAAGAGTTGTGCGGCGCGCTTATTCGTGCCGACGCCTACGGCTATGCCTGCTTGGGCAAGCCGGAGCTGGCCGCCGAATTGGCCTGGCGGGACGCCAGCTGGACGCACCGGCGCACGGGCATCTACGGGACGATGTTCGTCGCGGCGGCGATCGCGGCGGCGCCGGTCGTATCCGATCGTCTCGGTATTTTCGAGACGGCCCTCAAGTTCGTGCCGCAGCGGAGCCGGTTCTACAAAATCGCCGCGGATTCGCTGGAGGAAATCGGCCGGGCGACCGACTGGACAGACGGTTATTACCGAGTTCATAACAAATACAAGGAATATTCGGCCTGCTGCGTTTATCAGGAAATCGGGACGCTGATTAATACGCTGCGCTTTGCAGAGAGCATCGGGGACGGCATCTGCAAGCAGGTTAGCCAGGGCAACGATACGGATAGCTTCGGCGCGACGGCCGGATCGATTCTGGGCGCTTATTTCGGGCCCGACGGGCTGGATCAACGCTGGCTGGCGCCTTTTGGCGACAAAATTATCACGAGCATGGGCACGTTCACGGAAGGATCGATCGCACGGCTAGCGAAGCGCATGGCGGCTTTACCAAAACTTATTCAAGGATAAGAGATGGGGGAGAAGGTCCGTGAAAAAAGCAATCTTGGCGATGTTGACATTGATTCTGCTTTCGCTGTCTTTTTTCGATGCTTCATACGCGAGCGCCGGAAGCAAGAAAGGCAGGCCGATCGCGCAAGGCACGTTCATTCAGAAAGAGCTGGTCAGAATGTGGGATGACGCCCGATGGCAAAGCGAGTTCAAGTATCTGAAGGAAGCGGGAATGCGCTATATCATTTTGGCGCCTACCGGCTACAGCTCAGGCGGCGGACCGACGCAGACGATCTATCCGTCCGATCGGTTCGAAATGGAGCCGGGGTATCCCGATCTGGTCGACAACATTTTGCGGAACGCGGAGAAAGCGGGCTTCAAGGTTTTCCTTGGGCTGAACTTCGACGGGGACTGGTGGAGCAAATCGGCGCGGGACCCTCAATGGCTGAACGCCAAAATGGAAGAGGGCAATCTGATTGCCGACGAGCTGTACAAAAAATATTACCGTAAATACCGGAAGGCGTTCTACGGCTGGTACTGGGTGTGGGAAGTCGACAATTTGAATTTCCCGACGAGCGCGGATCAGCGAGCGCTGGCGGATGCGATCAACCTCAATCTGCGTCATGTGAATCAGTTGAACGCTCGTCTGCCCTTTATGCTGTGCCCCTTCATGAACGCCGCTATCGGGGAACCGGAAGCCTACAAGCAGATGTGGATCAACATGTTCAAGATGACGGATTTTCGCAAGGGCGACATTTTCGCTCCGCAGGACAGCGTTGGGGCCGGCGGATTAAACATGGACAATTTTACGGAATGGTTCAGAGCGCTGCGTCAAGCCGTTAATACGAAGAAAGGACTGAAGTTCTGGTCCGACGCGGAGACATTCGATCATCGCGACTGGTCAAGCGCGCCGATCTCCCGTTTCGTGGACCAACTGAAGGGGGTGCAGCCCTATGTCGACGGCATTATCACTTTCGCTTACAGCCATTATTACAGTCCTAACGTCGGCAAGGCTGCCTACCATCGGGCATACGTCAATTACGTTCGGACCGGCTTTGTGGAATCCGAAGCGCCTCCCGCCCCTGCAGACCTGTCGGCGATAACGGACAACTCGGCGACCGTAAGGCTAGAATGGTCTCCGGTTCAAGATCCGGGGGTAGTCGGCTATCGAATATACCGTAACGATGTCCTGCTTAACGCATCCTTGAACCAGACGACCTTCTTTGCCGACAGATCGGCGGAGCCGCTGACCGAATACACGTATCAAGTGAGTTCCGTCGATGCGGCAGGCAACGAATCGGAACGCTCCGACGGTTTAATCGTAACGACACCGCAGCGTCTGGAGAATCTGGCGGCGAATCGGCCTTATACGGCAAGCGAGCCGGCTCATGCCAACTATCCGGACACGGACGCCAAGGAGTTGACTGACGGCATTCGCGCCGACAGCACTTACGCTCATGCCGCATGGCAGGGAAGATACTTGGCCGAGCCGTATTCCGTCACCGTGGATTTGGGAAGCCTCAGGAGCTTGACGGAGGTGAGCGTCGGGTTTCTGCAGGATCTCCCGGTAGGGATCATTCTACCGCAATCGGTCGCTTACTTCGTCTCGGACGATAACGCCAGCTTCACGAAAATCGGAGAGCTTGCGAAGCCGGACAACGCCTCTACGGATTCGCAGACTTACGAATACAAGCTGCAAGGTATGTCCAACACTGCCGGCCGTTACGTCAGGATAGAAGTCGACAGCGCAGGCGCCTGGAGCTTTATGGACGAAATAGAGATCAGGTAAAGGGCTGTCTCATAGGCACTTTAAGTTGCTCTGCAAGATAATCGATAATAAACCTCCCTCTGATGCTATACGCTCCTGAAATTTGAATGGGTAAACCCGTTACAATGTGATTTCAGGAGCGTATGAGGCAGTGTAGTGATCCGTATAATCATCGACGACGCTTAAGCGACATACAACCCTTGAATTTGGTCAACTTTGTACTGTTTTCCCTACAAACCTCCACAATTTGAGTCCGATTCAAGCTACTTTGTACGATTTTCCGAACAAATATTCCCGTTTTGAGTCTGATTCAAGTTACTTTGTACGATTTTCCGGCTAATTTCCCTGCGCAAACTTTTGTGTGCAAATAGATAGATCCGCAGTAAAAGTTCCCTATGAGACAGCCCCTTTTCCTTCAGAGTAAAGTTCTGAATTGTGAGTAGTTATTCGCTCGCTTTTTCCGGTAGCCGTTTCAGCAGATTCAACAGCATAACCACGGCTTCGGCCCGGGTTGCATTCCCGTCAGGGTCGAATGTAGTCCCGTTCCGTTCGATTCGGATGCCTTCGCGGAGGACGGCCAGTACGGCATCGCGGGCCCAATCCGGAATTCGAGCCGTCTCTGCGAATCCGGTATCGGAGGCGGAACTCGCCGGGAACCGGAAAGCTCTGGCGACTACGGCGGCGATTTCGGTCTGGGTCATCTCGCGCCGAGGCCGGAAATTGCCGCTAGGATAGCCTTCGATCAGCCGGACAAGGTAGGCGCGGTCGATAGCCGTGAGCGCCCAGGTGCCGAACAGCTGCCGGTCTTTGAACGCCGGCGAGTCGCGGCTCGGCTCGGGAAGCTCTGCAGCGAGGGCGTTGATCAGCATAACAATGAATTCGGCCCGCGAGATCAGACGATCCGGGCGGAAAGAGCCGTCCGGATAGCCCTGGACAATGCCCATTGCCGCAGCGAGCTTAATTTCGACTTCTGCCCAATGTCCGGCAATATCCGAAAATGTTTTCGCGGAAGAGCCGGGATCGCCAGGTTGTTCGGGCGTGCCGGGTTCACTTGGCTTCTCGGGCTTGGAAGTCGAGGGTTGTTCCGTCTCTGTCGGTTGTTCGCTTCCCGGCGACGGAGAGGTCCCGCCGTCGGAAGGAGATGACGAGGAACTGCTGCTGGTGCGGACAGTGCCTCTAAGCTCGGCGCTATCGTTGCCGTAACTATCGTAGGCGACAACGGCAAAGGCATATTCGGTACTCTCGGTAAGCCCCGTGGCATTATAGCGATATACGCTGCCGGTTACGGACGTTTCGAGCGACTCGCCCTTGTAAATCCGATAGCCGGCAATCGGAGAAGAATCGGCAGCTTCCGGCCAACTTAAAGAAACCCCGTTCTTCGATATATCGGAGAAGCTGAGCACAGAGCCAACCGGCCAGACGGGTGCATCGCAGTTTTTGCGAACCTTGATGTGATATTGGCTTGTCTTGACCCCGTTCGCGGCCGTGACGACGATAGGGATATCGACTGACTCGCTCGTCAAGGCGATGGATACCTCGGCTCCGCTGGTCGCCGGTCTTCCGTTGATCACCAAGGTGGCGCCGGTATCGGCCGTAGCGGCTGTCAGTATCAGAGAGTTCGTTGCGCAAGCAACAGTCGCTTCGTATTCCTTGATAGAGGGCGAGAATGCGGGAACGAGTTCGCCGGACGACTGCGTTAAGCTCTCCAGATCCGCATTGGAGCTTGGTTGAGGGGGGAGCGTACGAACGGTGAACGTCACCGGCGCTTCCTCGGCCGAACCGTTTCCGCCGAACCATTCGAAAGTCGCGGTGCCGCTTGTATCGGCAGCCGGACGATAGATCAGTCCGTCCAACTGTGAAACGAGAATCACACCGTCCGGCTCAATGGGTGAGCTGCCGAAGAGAAGCGTTCCATATACGGAGTCGGTTACCGTAGCGAACCGGACTCGATCCATAGCGGGCGTGAGTGATGAAGCGTAGTGAGCCGTAAAATCGGATGCCAGGAAGACGAAATCCGTGTTCCTCTCCGTCTCAAATTCCGTATTCGCGACGCTAGGCCGGAGCACCAGATGAAGCGTCGATTCCTTCTGGATATTATAGTCGGCCAGAGTACGGCCGTCTTCAAGCTCCTTGCCTGCGAAGATCAACCGTTGCCGTTCGGGCGGGATGCCTTCCTTGTCCTGAATTTTTTGTTTCACTTGCTGAATAGAGTCGCTTGACTCAGTATCGACGGTTATCGTTTTTCCCGTCAGCGTCTTGACGAACACTTGCATGGCAAAGGCCGAGGTCGGAAAAGCGAGCGTAAACAGTAAAATGAGCGCCATCGTCAGCGCATAAGGACTTCGTTTTCTCATTTAACGATTTTCCCCCTGTCGAGATAGAATAGACTGCATTTGCGCGTCACTGGTTTATTTTACTATAGCCAAGCTGCTCTCGGAGAAAAATTTGTCGATTTTTCTTGGGCGTGTATGCATACTCCGAGGATAGTAGATTTGGCCGAATTTTCGTTCCATGCAAGGAACTTTTGTGAAGGCGTACCGGGGTACGTCAAGCAAAAGTGACGAAGCAGGGGAGGTGAAAGATGCCCCTGAGCGGGTTTGCATACACGCCCTAGACGAAAAAAGCTGCCTCGAAGCGAAAGCGATCGCTTCAAAGACAGCTTTTTTTATATGCGAGACTCGTGTTTACTCATTCAGCTCATAGACTTTGACATTGCCGAACGTCGCTCCCCCGCTGGAAGAGAACAGTCGGATATCGGAGCTGTCGAGCGATTTCGAGATGCGGGCCGCCAGCGCGTACTTGTCGTTCACGAACACTTCCAGAATGTCGCCTTCGGAGATCAGGCGCAGCGTATTCGTGCCGTCCAAGTCTCCGGCTGCGACCGGGATCTGGCTGAAGTTCGTCCAATTGCCCGTTCCGGTCGTATCGCGTCGTACCCTGATCAGGCTGTTGGCCTTATCCAGGGAGATTTCAAAGCCGTAAGGCGACGTCGCGCCTTTGTCGATCAGAAGGCCGGCGCGGTCGGCGCTGCCCGACATGGACACCGTCATGTCTGCGTCGAAGCGGCTGTAATCCCCCGGAAGCTTGGCGATGGAAAACCCGGTGCCGGAGGAGGAGAACGTACCGGAGCCGAACGTCCAGCTTCCCGTTTCCGCAGAAGGGCTGCTTACGCCTCCGTATAGCTCTCCTCCGCGGATCGCGGAAGAGAAGGTCGTTTCCAGCTTGACGCCCAGCATGCCTCCCGGCAGAGCGTACAGCTCCCTCGGAAAGCCGATATGTCCGCCCCAAGCGTTGCCGGTCGCCTGCTGCGGAATCCAGCCGAGCATAATCCATTTCGCGCCGTCGTAGAACACCTGCGCCGCCGCCAAGTCTTCGCCTTCTAGGGAATGGGCGGTTTTGGACGCCCAGTTGTCTGCGTCGATGGAGGTATTCGGATCGCCGATCCAGTACGTCGGGCCGCCGACCCAATGCGCGGTCTGACGGGCGATGCTGGCCATCAAGTACCAGCGGTTGTCCAGCTTGAACATCTGCGCGACCTCGGGCTCCTGAGCCGAGCCGACAGGGACGCCGGAATTCGGGAACCGAATCAGATCGGTCTGGGTTCCCCAGCTCGTGAGCGAGCTGCCGACGGAGCTGGTCAGCCCAATGGACACGTCCATGCCCGAGCCAATGCCCCAGTCCTGATTGGAGCGATACGCCGAGCTGACCATCCGGTAGACGCCGGCGTCGGGGTCCCAGAACACGTAAGGATCGCGAGCCCCGGCCGTATACGGCGACATGGAGTTGGCGATATCATACGATGAGGAAGCATTGCTCCACTCCGTCAGATCCAAGCTTTCGCTTCCCTTCATTTCGGTACCGTTGCCGTAATAGCTGCGATAGACGCTGCCGTCCTTGAACACGCCAAGCGCATAGTAGTTCTGGTAGGGAGCCGAACCCGAACGGGTCAAGGCAACCGGCTGCCAGCTTTTATAGTCGGACGTCGTCACCAGCGCAGGCTCGAAGGTGCCGGGCTTCAAATAATAGAGATACAGCGTTCCGTTTTCCCAGTAGGGATGAACGTCTCCGATATAGTGGGAGGGATGTTTGTAATGCAGCTTGATTCCCGGCCCTCCCGATTGATAATCGATTTGGGGGTCCCAATACGTCGAATCATTGTCGATCGTCGATTTGCGGTTCAGTACGAAGCGGATTTCGTCTCCGGGCTTCACATAGGTCAATACGCCAGGATTGACCCCGACGCTATCTTTGTAGGAGATGCTCTGCCAGCCGGAGGCCGGCCAGATCTGCGTGTCGTTCTTCAGAATCCGAGCTTGAACGCCGTCTCCTCCGCTCAGGTCGCGTTTGCGTATGGCCCCCGTGACGTTTACGGTTCCTTCCATCGGGCTGACGAATGCGCGAACCGTATCGGTGGATGTTCCAGGATGAACGGTGTCCGCGCCATTCCAGCCGATCAGGGCGTAGGAGCTGCGGCCGAGCCAGGCATGGAAGCTCGACGAATCATAGGTCATCGGCGCGTAGGCAGAACCGTCCCAATCGCGGTAAAACCAATGGTCGCTTCCTTGCATTGAGGACGAATATCCTTCGGAAGCGACGAACCGGCTTTTCAGCCCTGTGCCGATGCTGAAGCGGATTTTGGCCGAGGACGAGAACACGTTCCCCGATACCGTTCGTTCGGCGACGATCTCCAGCACATATCTTCCGGACGCCGTAATCGAAGAGCCGCTGGCGAAGGCGGCGGGAGCGCCGCCATCCTTGGCCAACGTAGCGTACGAAGTCGTTCCGGTCGGATCGGTCCAGGAAGGGGTCGCAGAAGGATATGCGCCGCCGTCAGCCACGCCGGTTACTGCGGGACGATCCGGAGCGTCGGAGGACGAATAGGCTACGTTAGGGTCCCAATAGGTGCTGTCATTATTGATGTTGCCGTTGCGATTCAGCACGAAGCGCAGCCGATCTCCGCGGGTCACCTGGACGCTAAGTGAATGGTTGACGCCGACGGCGTCGTTATAGGCGATGCTCTGCCAGCCCGAAGTCGGCCAGATCTGCGTCCCGTTCTTCAAGATTCGCGCTTGCACGCCATCCCCGCCGTTCAGGTCGCGCTTGCGCACGTTGCCTGTGATCGACACCTGGCCGTCGGCGGGCGCTTCGAAGGTCAGCGCCGTATCGGTGGCCGTGCCAGGATGCAGCGTGTCCGGGCTGTTCCACCCGATCAGGCTGTAGCCGCTTCGTCCCTGCCAGGCGCGAAAGCTGGCGTCCTCGTAAGCCATCGGCGTGTAGTTGCTGCCATTCCAATCCTCGTAGATCCATCCGTCAACGCCCTGCACTTCGGTTCTGAACGCATCCGAAGCCGTAAAGCTTTGACCCGTCCATCCGCTTGCCGATACGCGCTCGGGCGCGAAAGAAGCGAGGGAGAAGCCCAAACCTGCAACAAGAAGAAGCTTGATCGCTTTCCGGTAACCGAACATATTCGTTCCTCCGAATCTTCGATTTATTGGGCCAACTCTTGCCGGCCGAGCAATCTGTAAAGCTTGGCGGTGCTAAAAACGGAGCCGGAAGGCGAGACGGCCGCATCTCCGGAATCGAAAAGAGAGAGCGTGGCTTGGCGAACAGGCTCCATCAACCGGGCGGCCAAAGCGTAGCGTTCGTTGACGAACAGCTCCACGATGTCGTTTTCCACGATGAGCCGCGCCCGTACAGCTTCAGTTGAACCAAGTTCAACCTGCAGCTCGCTGTGCACGACGTCGTCGCTGCGGATGCGCAGCTTTCCGTCGGCCGGGTCCAATTCGACCGTGACCGGCCGCTCGGAGCCGTCGCTCACAATACGCACGCCTCCAACGGCATCTGAGTCCGATGGCTGCCACTCAAACGTGAGGTCGAAGCGGTCGTAACGCCCCGGAATAGCGGCCTCCAGATTTCCAACGGCCGAGGGAGACGTATCTAGCGTTGCAGGAAGCGGCAAGCGTCCGCCGCGAATGGCTTGGCCGACGGAATCGGGGAGCCTGACGTCGAACAAACCGTCCGGACGTCGCACGAGCTCTCGGGGAAGGGCAATGTCGCCGCCCCAATGCTGGTAGCCGATCGTTTCGACGTCCCGCAGCGGAATCCAGCCGAACAGCAGCGGATGGCCGCCCTTCGGAAACGCGATCTGGGCGGCGGCCAAATCCTCTCCGTCCAGCAGCTGCTTGTCCGCCTCCAGCCAAGGACCGTGAGGCGAATCGGCGACAAGGCTGGTCGTCGGACCGACTCGGTGATCGTATACGCTGAAGATCAAATACCACTTTCCTTCGTGCTTGAACATCTGCGGCACTTCCGGGTCTCCGATATTTCCCGGAGCGTACAGATCGCCCATCCCGGTCCAGCTCTTCAGATCGGGAGACACCGCATAGCAGACGGAGCCTTCGGGCCCGTTCTGATCCCCGCCTTTGCGGCAGGTCATGACGGCCCAATATTGCCCGTCGTCCTCGTTGCGGAACACGAACGGATCGCGTTGAACCGCGTATCCCGGCTGAGGAGGAATGTCGTACTCGAGTCCGGAGGCGTGCCAGGTTTGCAGATCCGTGCTATAGGCGCTGCGCATCACATTGCCGTCCGTGCCGGAGTAGCTGCGGTAGACGCCCGCCTGCTCGTCGTAGAAGACGCCGAGAACGAACCACGGCTTGACCGGAGGGGCCGAAGCCTCTCTCTTCAACGTCAGCGGAGCTTCCTCATAGCGCAGCATGTCGCGCGAGGTGAGCAGCGCCGCTTCGTAGCCGCCCCCGGGCCGGAGATAGTACATGTTTAGCGTACCGTCCTCGGCGAAGTACGGATGGACGTCTCCGATCTCATGCTCGGAATGCCTGAAATGGAGCGGAACGGTTGGCAGCTCTCCGTATGAAAGAGAGGGAGTCCAGGAGATGCTCTTCTCCGGGGAATCGCCCTCGATCCGGAACGTGACGCGATCTCCGGCCTCGACCGGCAGTCGGAACCGGACCGCGTAAGCCTCGGGCTCCGACTGTTCGTCGCGCCATGCGGCCTCCATCCCCGCTAAAGGCCATGCGACCTGATCGTTTAATAGTACGCTGATCTTAATGAAAGAACCCGCGCTCCCATGCGTCAGCAGGGCGGCATCTCCGGCAATGTCGAGCTCCCCGGACGAAGGAGCCGTGAAAGAACGATCGTAGAAGTCGCCGGACCGGGATACGCTCCAGAGCTTTCCGTCGGCTTCCTCTCCAGGCTGCGGAGCGGTATAGAACGGAACGATCGGCGAAACCTCGGTCGGGCCGAATTCGGCTTCGGACATCAATGTGAGCACCCCCGCTTTCCCTTGTGTAATGGCTGCGTCTCTCGTTTCGATGAGAGGTTGCTCCCCGTCGCCCGCATACACGCGAATGCGATCGCCGGACGCTTCGATGCGGAGGGGCAGCGCTTCTCTATCAGGTACGCTTAGCTCGGCAAAACCGATGGACGCTGCGATGCCTTGAACCTTGCGAAACAGCTCCAGCGGGGGAGACGGATAGACGAAAGATTCGCTGCGGACGATCAAATAGTAGTAATCCTCAGGCGAAGCGTAGCGAAACAGAACCCCGGCCTGAAACTCGCCGCCGGTTAGCGCGATGGAGGAGCGGAGCTCGTAGTCCGCCCATATCTCCTCCCCGGCAACCGCGATCGCCGTCCCGGACGAGTCGGACTGAACGAACGAGCCGTCTTGCCGCTCTGTCCAGCTTCCTCCGAGTCGTTCCCACTTCCAGGCGGGAGAGCCCAAGAGGAAGGGCGTTTTGTCTCCCGCATCTCCATCCTTGCCATCGTTGCTGCAGGCCGACAGCAGGAAGACGAAGAGCGCCAAGGCGACGCCGTAAGCGCCGAAACGCGCGTTCATGCCGTCACCCCTTCACCGAGCCTGACATCACGCCTTGAACGAAATATTTGGTTCCGAAAACGAACAGCAACAAGATCGGGATGGCCGAAATGACGTTTCCCGCCATCAGATAGCCGACTTTGGTTTGATACTGGGTCGTAAAATATTGCAGCCCGATCGCCACCGTGCGCAAGCCGTCCTCGCTGATCGTAATCAGCGGCCAGACGTAGTCGTTCCATACGCCGACAGCGGTCAAGATTGCAACCGTCACGGCCATGGAGCGGGTGAGTGGCAAGATGATCGACCAGAACACTTGAAGCTCGGATGCTCCGTCAATGCGCGCCGATTCGAAAATCTCCCGAGGCATGCCCTCGATGTAGTTGCGCATGATGAAGATGCCGATGATCTGTCCTCCGGTGATATACGGGATCAGAAGCACGAGCCAGTTGTTAAGCAGCCCGAGCGATTTGTAGAGCACGAAGGATGGGGCCAGCGTCAAAATATCGGGAATCAGCATCAGCAGGAACAGAAGAACGAACAGAACCTCCTTGCCCCAGAAATACATTTTCGCGAAGGCGTATCCGGTCAGCGTGGACAGGATGACGACTCCGACGACCGACAGCAGCGTGATCAGAACGGAATTGACCATGTATTTGTCGATCACGTCCCAGGCATGGCTGTAATTGCTCCAATAATATTCTCCGGGGAAAACGGACCACCAGCTGCTGAAAATTTGCACGTCGGACTTATACGAGGAAACGAACAGAAATACGAAAGGATATACGCTGAGCAGACAGATGATCCACAGCGTCAAGTGGTTGGCGCCGAGCAGCAGTCGCTTGGTCAGATTAGTCATGGAGATCCCCCCTTTTCGTCAGCCGGATCATGAGCCAGGACAGCAGAGCGGATACGAGCAGCAGCACGACGCCGATGGCGGAGGCGTAGCCGAACCGCAGGAAGACAAACGAGTTTTGGTAGATCCATACCCCGGGAGACAAAGTGGCGTAAGCGGGACCGCCGTTCGTCAGGAAGATCAGAAACCCGTAGCTCTTCAGCGAGTCGAGTACGGTCAACACGAGCAGGATGCGCGTCTGCGTCTGGACAAGCGGCAGCTCGATCGAGAGAAAACGCCGCCAGAACCCCGCGCCGTCCAATCTGGCCGATTCAAGCAGGGACGAGTCGATGCCCTGAAAGCCGGCCAGATAGATCAGGAAGGCGATTCCGCCTGCCCAGGGAAAGCCGATAAACAGCACCGAGCCGAGCGCCATCGACGGATCGCCCAGCCAGTTGTGCGCCCACGATTCCAGTCCGAGCTGGGCGAACAGCGTGTTGAATACGCCTTTCGGCGCGTACATGTTTTTCCATACGTAGCCCATCACGATCCAGGGAACCGTCATCGGCAGCAGCAGCATGATCCGGTAGGTTCGGGTCGCCCAGCCCGAAGTCAGCGCAAACATCAGTCTGGCGACGAGCAGAGGAAGTGTTACGATCTTCAGAATCGATACGACGGTGATGACGATTTGATTGCGCGCCGCTTTGCCGAGCTCGGCGTCGCCGGTAAACATGCGCTTGTAGTTGTCCAGCCCCGCGAAGCTCGTAGACTGGCCGTCCCAATGGAAGAACGACTTGTGCAGCGCCTGCAGGAACGGATAATAGGAAAAAACGAGAATCAGAGCGAACGTAGGCAGAATAAGCAAATAACCTTTGCCGCTCTTCGCCAGCTTGCGCAGCAGGCCGTCGGCCGAGAAGCCGCGAGTGCCTTGCATGGGACCACCCCTTTATCGATGCTTATGCACAGGCTCCCTGACGGACGAGGAGCCTGTGCACATTCTAAGCCGCTATTGCTTTACCATTGAGTCGTATCCCATTTGTTTTGCGTGATGAGCCGTTCCGCCGCTTCCTGATAGATGGAGGCGTATTTGTCGACGAATCCGTCCAGATCCCCGCCGGTCAGGAAGGCTTGGGAATAGCTCAGGAATTTGGAGGCCAGCTCATTGTCCAGAGAGATCGCTTGTATTTTGGAGACGTTGAACTTGGCGTCCTGCGCCCAGGCATTCATGACGGGATCGCTCAACTCGACTCCCTGAACGACGGGCAGCATGCCCTGCGCCTCGACGGCACGCTTATGCACGTCCGGCTGGGAAAGGAAGCGCATGAAGTCGATGAAGATCGCTTTCTGCTCGGGCGTCGCCGCTTTGTTCAGCCCCCAGGCTCCGCCGAGATTGGCCATGTCGATCGGGTCCGACGGGTTGCCGGGGTTCGGAAGCGAGAAATGACCGAATTCGAAATCCTTGATGTTCTGAACGAAGCCCGGAGTGTCCCAGCTTCCGCCCAGGAAGAAGGCGGCCTTACCGGAGACGAACGCGTCGTACCAGCCCCAGTCGGAGCTGAAGTTTTCCGGCCAGCCGGCTTCGACCCACTTTTTCCATTCCGCGAACATCGCTTTGACCTTCTCGCTCTTCAAGTCGATCTCGCCCTTCTTGATGCCGCGCACGACTTCCATCTGCGAAACTCGTCCGTCCGGAACAAGCGTGTCCAGCTTCATCCAGTCGTCGAGGTTAAAGCCGTAGTTCAACTGCCAATTGTACCAATCGCCCTTAAAGTTCGCGACGAGCTGCTCGCTCCAGGCGATCTGTCCGCTGTCCTTGATCGTTTTCTGCGCGGCCATAAGCTCTTCCCATGTCGTCGGAACGGCTACTCCGGCTTCGTCGAGCATCTTTTTGTTATACCAGACGCCCGTGTTGACTGCGCCGGCTACGCCGACCATCCAGACGTCGTTCGTGCCGCTCTTGCCGATCTCGAACGCGTTGGGGACGTAATCCTGCTTCCATGGCTGCTTCGTGTACGGATTTTCTTCCTCAAAGTACGGAGTCAGAGGCTCAAGGTACTTGGCGAGCATCTGGGTCGTCTCCGGGCTGACGCCGATGCCGACGGGAGCGCCGCCGCCGATCAGCTGGGTCTGGATCGTTGTGTAATACTGGTCGAACGCGGAGAAAATGATCTCGATGTCGACCTCAGGATGAAGCTTCTTGTAGTTTTCGATCTCCGCGTTGACCGCGTCGATCGTCGGCTGGTGCCACATGACCAGATTGATCTTGCCTTTGAGCGGGGCGGCGGACGGAGCTGCGCTTCCGGTCTCGCTTGCGCTCGGAGTCGATGGGGAGGCCGAAGGCGAGGCGGAACCCGCCTCGTTGCCGTTGCTGCTGCAAGCGCTCACAACAAGCATTGCCGTAAGCAGCAGACCGGCGGACCCGCTTTTCCATACTTTGTTCATACGTGAAACCCTCCGTTTGTTTTTCTGATTGGTTTGTGACTACGTTGTCACATTTCCTGAGGCGATTATAAGCCCGCTCGCGAATCCGTGTCAACGTCGAAAACGTTATATTTATCATAAAATATTTAGCTACATCTAATGCGAAAATAAAACTCGATGCCTCTTTACACTGCAACGATCACTCGGTATAATTCGGATTATAGTGACAACGTTGTCACATTGGAATCGCTCAGCTGAGAGAAACGAGGAGGTAGCCCGCACATGGCGCTGCGCTATATGCCCGAACCGGGTCGCATGGTAGCGGATTTGATTCCGTTCTACGATGAAGAATATTATCACGCTTATTACTTGAAAGGCTTCCAGGAGGGTACGGGCTGGGCCCGGCATCATACGCCTTGGGCGCATTTGCGCAGCAAGGATCTTATGGCGTGGGAGGAGCTGCCGAACGCGCTGGAAACCGGAACGCAGGCCGAGCCGGACGGAGGAGCTTGCTTTACCGGCTCGGTCTATCGCGAAGGCGAGACGGTTCATATTTTTTATACCGGCTTCAGTCCCGGCCATCCGGACGGGCGCGAGCAGATCATGCACGCTACGTCCTCCGACGGGATCGCTTTCGCGAAAAATCCGGCGAATCCGATTCTGCGGGTCGGCTCGGAGCATTACGGCTACGATGAGGACTTCCGCGATCCGTTCGTGTTTCGCAACGAGGAGGAAGGACGGTATTGGATGCTGTTCACCGCGGGCTGCCGCCATCCGGTCAACGGCAACCGACGCGGGGTAATCGGTCTGGCCGTCTCGGACGATCTGCGCAATTGGCGGTTCGAAGCGCCGATCTATGCTCCGGACGCCTATCCGTCGCTTGAATGCCCGGATCTGTTCCGAATGGGCGATACATGGTATCTGTTGTTTTCCCAATTCGGACGCACGGAATACAGGATGGCGAATTCCCCTTACGGGCCGTGGACAAGACCGGCCAATCCGTACTTCGATGCGGGAGATTATTTCTTCTATGCGGCCAAATCTTGCTTTGACGGCGCCGATCGCTATTTGTTCGGCTGGTGCGGGGATTTGGCGGAGGGCAAGGACGCTCCGCGCGCGATGTGGGGAGGCACTTTCGTCACGCCGAGAAAGATCGTTCGCGCGGAGAACGGGGAGCTGAGGCTGGCTTGTCCGGACATCTATGCGTCCTCCGTTACAAAATCCCATCATTTGGATTATAATGAATGCATCGCTTTATGCGGAGAATGGAACGAAGAACCGAACGGATCAATTGCGTCGCTTAGGGCGACGGGCTTCGCCGCCCTTCTGCAGAAGGAGGCGAAGGAGCATATTTCCCTGCGTCTGACCGTGAGCAAGGAAGAGAGAACGGGGACCGCGGGCATCGTGCTCCGCGCCTCCGACCGTCTGGACAACGCGTATTTGCTCGGCCTCGATTACGGGGCGGGGACGCTCCGGCTTGAGCGGTATCGCGCAGTTCGGGCGTTTCACGGCTCCGCGCTCGACGGGGAGCGGATTTTGTGCGAGAGACCGGTTCCGGGCCTTGCTGCCGGGGACACCGACCTCCTTGTATTTTTGCAGGACGATATTCTGGAGGTATTCGTGAACGGCGTGACGATGACCGTTCCCCTGCGGGATATACGCTGCGGCGGACTGGGCTTGTACACCTCCGACGGTTCGGCATTATTTACTCTGAAGTCATAGCAAAGGAAGATGAACTCATGGCGACAAGTCGCGAAGTAGCGGAGCTGGCCGGCGTCTCCGTATCCAGCGTGTCCAGGGCGTTCCGGGACGACGTATACATCAGCCGCGAAGTCCGGGAGCGCATTCTGGCCGCCGCGGAGAAGCTCGGCTACACGCCCAATCTCATGGCGCGCAGTCTCAAGAGCCAGAAGAGCCGGATTATCGGGCTCGTCATCTCCGATATCGACAATCCTTTCTATTCGATCATTACGAGAATCATCGAGTCGGAGCTGAAGCGGCTCGGCTACCGACTGCTGCTGTCCTACAGCAACGAGAACGCCGAGCAGGAGCTGGAGGATTTGAGCCTGCTCGCCTCGTCGCGGGTGGACGGCATTATTTTCACCCCGACGACGTCTAAGCACGCTTCGTTTATTCGCAACCTCAAGAAGCAGAATATCGCGCTCGTCCAGATGTACCGCACGGGTTACGCCGACATCGATTCCGTCGTTATGGACGACGAGATGGGCGCTTATCTGGCGACCAAGCATTTGCTGCAGAACGGACATTCGGACATCCTGCTGCTGAGCGTCGAAAGCCCGATCTCCCCGAGCCGCGCGAACGGCTATCGCCGGGCGATGACGGAGGCGGATAAGCCGGTTAACGAAGAGTACGTGCTGCACCTGCCTTTTCAGACCGATCTCAAGAGCATCATCAAGAACAAAATCGTACAGCTCAAGCCGACCGCCGTCGTTGCGGGCACGAATACGATCGGCATGGACGTCATCAAGACGTGTAAGGAAATGAAGCTGAGCATTCCGGGCGATCTGAGCCTGGTCATGTTCGACGATGTGGCTTGGGCGTCGCTGCTGGAGATTACGACGGTGTCGCAGCCGACGGAAAATTTGGGATTATGCGCTTGCCGCACAATCATGGACCGGATCGCCAAGCAGTATACGACGGAGCAGATGACGACGGTGCTGGAGCCGTTCCTTATCGCCCGGCAATCGGTGCGAAATTTGTATGCGTCGCGTTAGGCTATCAGGATCGTCCTTCGACCTCTCGGTCCGAGGACGATTTTTTTTGTATAGATAGCTCCCCAAGGCCTCCCGGCTTGTGAATCCGAGGCTTTTCTGGGAAAATAGGAGGTAGTCGCAAGGTCCGGCTATTTATGCGAAAAGAGGTTGCGAGATGATAACAACATCCGTTCACGATATGACTTTCGAAGGGTTGATGGAATGGCTCGCCGAGCGCGGGCACAAGAAATCGAGGGCGACGCTCGTATGGGAACGGCTGTACCGCGAGCGGGCGACCGATTTTGCCGCGATGGAAGGCGTGCATCCGGAATGCGTGAAGGCGCTGGCGGAGCATTTCCATATCGAGTCGATGGGCGAGCATTCGCGGCAGGAGTCGAAGGATGGAACGGTCAAATTCCTGTTCCGGTTGAAGGACGGCAATCTGATCGAGACGGTGCTGATGCGCCACAAGTTCGGCCTGTCCGTCTGCGTCACGACGCAGGTCGGCTGCAACATCGGCTGCAGCTTCTGCGCGAGCGGCCTGCTCCGCAAGAGTCGGGATCTGTCCAGCGGCGAGATCGTCGAGCAGGTGATGAAGGCGCAGCGTTTTCTGGACGGCAGAGGCTTGGGGGAAGCGGTCAGCCACCTCGTCGTGATGGGAATCGGCGAGCCGTTCGACAACTACGACAACCTGGTGAAGTTCCTCGATGTGATCAAGCATCAGAAGGGGCTGGCTATCGCCGGACGCCATATCACCGTCTCGACGAGCGGGCTGGCCGACAAGATCTACACATTCACGGACGACGATCTGAAGGTGAATCTGGCCATCTCCCTGCATGCTCCGAACGACGAGCTCCGCACGAGAATCATGAAGATCAACAAAGCGATTCCGATCGAGAAGCTGTTTAAGGCGATGGACTACTATTTGGAGAAAACAAGGCGGAGAGTGACGCTCGAATACATTCTGCTGAAGGACGTGAACGATCAGCGGGAGCACGCGCTAGAGCTGGCGGAGCTGATCGGGGAGCGCAGGTCGCTCGTTAACGTCAACCTGATCCCGTACAATCCGGTCGACGAGCATAGCCAATATCAGCGGACGGAGCGGCATGTCGTGAGCGAGTTTTTCGATGTGCTGAAGAAGCAAGGAGTCAGCGTCAGCGTGCGGCTGGAGCATGGAACGGATATCGACGCCGCATGCGGACAGCTGCGCAGCAAGCAGATTAAGAAGGAAGCGGTCGCGAATTAACGGCAGCGGTGCAAAAAGGGGGAAACGCGAATGAAATATCGGCGTTTGGGCAGCAGCGGATTGGAAGTGTCGGCGCTTGGACTGGGCACGAATGCGTTCGGCAAGCGGGCCGACAGCGATATGTCCATCCGAATCGTACACGAGGCGCTGGATCGCGGAATCAACTTTATCGATACGGCCAACATCTATGCGGGCACGGAGTCGGAACGTATCATCGGGCAGGCGTTGACAGGAAGAAGACAGGAGGCCGTGCTGGCGACGAAAGCCGGTCTGGTCAAGGATCAGGGGCCGAACGGACGCGGCTCCTCGCGCTACCATCTGCAGCGGGAGCTGGAAGCGAGCCTGAAACGGCTAAACACCGATTACGTCGATCTGTACCAGATCCATACGTTCGACCCCAATACGCCGCTGGAGGAGACGCTTCGCACGCTGGACGACTTCGTCAGCTCCGGCAAAGTGCGTTACATCGGCGCCTCCAACTACGCGGCATGGGAGCTGATGAAAGCGCTCGGGATTAGCGAACAGAGAGGCTACGAGCGTTTCGTATCCACGCAGCATTGCTACTCGCTGGCCGATCGCACGCCGGAGAATGAGCTGGTTCCGCTATGCCTGGATCAGGGCGTCGGGATTATTCCGTATTTTCCGCTTGCGGGGGGCATCCTGAGCGGCAAGTACAGCTTGGCCGACAAAGCGCCTGCGGGATCGCGGGCGCAGACGGACCCGAGCTTCACGCGCTTTATGGCGGACCGCAACCTGGAGCTTGCGGATCGGGTCGGTCAGCTGGCAGCGGAGTTGGGCTGCTCGCCAAGCGCGCTGTCGCTGGCCTGGCTGATGGCTCGGCCGGCAGTCGCAACCGTCATCGTCGGCGCCACGCGCGTGGATCAGCTTGAGGACAATCTGCGCAGCGTAGAGCTGCAACTGGACGCCGAGACGGTCGAGAAGCTGGACGAGATCAGCGCCTCGTTCCGATACGGCGAGCCGTTTGCGCTCTATCGATTGCCTTAAACGGGCGGCGCTGTTGCTGTAATCGAAGCCCCGGCTGCCGCCGAGGGCTTTTCCCGCAAGCTGCTTGCGATCAGGAATTGAGCCGAATAATAGGTTAGCATAATTAGCGGACCGGAGTAGGCGATATCGGAGACGAACATGTTCCAGGACAAAATCGAATCCGAGACCATGAACAGCAGGCTGCCGGCGATAGCCGTTCGACTTCCCGTCATGATCGCGGTCCAGCCCATCGTACAGATGACGGCTACATAAGCAACCACAGGGGCGATCAAGCTGGATTTGCCGTCGGCGCTCAGAGCTTGAACAAGCTCGTTGCCCATGATGACGGCAAAAGCGGCGATCGGAAGTAGGGCTGCGAATCTGAGTTTGGAGAAGCGCCATCTCCCTATGAAGGCAGTCAAATAGAAGAGATGCCCGACGAGGAAGGCGGATAGGCCGACGACAAACCAGCGCAGCGTTCCGTCGCCGACGGTACAGAAAAACAATCCAGCCATTATGAGCCAGTGATAACGCTTACGGGAATCGGCGGACAAACGGTAGGCGTACGCAATAATCAAAGCCATCGGAATGACCTTGAACAACAGCTTAACGGCTTCGGGCTCCGACGGTATGACGAAAATATACAGCAGTCCGGTCAGCGCAATCAGCGCGGGCAGTGCGAATTTGGCCAAGAGAATCTCTCCATTCGTGACAACGTTTGGGGACGGTCTTTACAATAAATTTATTATACATGCGCGTTGCGCATTCCGGATAGGCTAGGAGGCATTCAATTATGGCAACGATAGAGGATTTTACTGCATTGGATATTCGGATCGGCACGATTTTGACAGCGGAGCCTTTTCCCGAAGCTCGCAAACCGGCAATTAAACTTTCCATCGACTTAGGGGAACTAGGAATTAAGTTTTCTTCGGCGCAGATCACGCAGCGTTACTCTCCCGAGGAGCTTATCGGCAGACAGGTAGCGGCTATCGTCAACTTCCCTCCAAGACGGATCGCGGGCTTCAAGTCCGAGGTGCTTGTGCTGGGGGCGGTTCCCGAAGAGGGCGACGTCGTGCTGCTGCAGCCCGACCGCGAGGTGGACAACGGCACTCCGATTGCTTAAGAACGGGGAGGCGGAACGATGACATTGCCGAATTTGCAGCTGGGCTCAACCGTTCTGAATATCGAGCTGCTCGTCTATCTGCTCGCGGGAATCGTCGGCGTGTACGCCGTCCGCTACCGTCAGAGAAGGCATCCCGAACGGGAGCGCCAGACGGGCGACGCTTGGAATGCCGTGTTTCTGTGGCTGCTCGTATGGAAGGGCAGCTTATTTCTGTTCGATCCCGCAGGCGTTATTGCGCAGCCGATGTCGCTCCTGTTCTTCAGCGGGGGGACGTGGGGAATCGGACTAGCCTCGGTAGTTGCGCTGGCATATCTTTTTCTGCGCAATTACCGCCGCGTTGGGAACCGTGAAGCCGTTAAGCTTGCGGCTAGCTGGGGGGCCGTCATGCTTGTGGCGACGATGGTCGGATATACGGCGCTTAGTCCGATTCAGAGCAAGGGCGGCGTCCGCATCGATCAGGCTGCCCCCGACTTCGAGCTGACGGATTTGAACGGAGAGGCCGTTCGACTGTCGGATTTCCAGGGCCGGACGGTCGTTCTGAACTTCTGGGCGACCTGGTGCCGGGTGTGCATGGCCGAGATGCCGCATGTGGAGAAGTTTTACCAAGAGCATAAGGACAGCGACGTCGTTGTGCTGTCCGTCAACGCGACGACTCAGGAGAGCAACCCGGGACTCGTCAAAGAGTATGCGGACAAGCGGGAGCTGAGCTTCCCGATTGTGATGGACGATCGTGGCGAGGCTCTTGGCAGCTACGGCGTGACGGCATATCCGACCACCTACGTGATCGATCCTTCCGGCATCGTGAAGGGCCGCTATCTAGGAGCGTTCAGCTACGAGAATATGAAAAGAGCCGTAAAGAACGCCGATTAATCCCCTCATGAGCTTCGATTTCGTTGTATCGCTTGTAATCATTCGATATAGGAGGAATCAGAAGTGGAACAGACCAACGACACGGTTATCGTAGTGAAAACGGGATACAGAGCCATCGGATTAAAATGGGAAGGGACGTTCGCGGAAGCCGGGGCCGGAGGAATCAGGCGCGTACACGAGCAGCTGCAAGGGCGTTTGCCAGAAATTCCGGAGCCTGCGTCGCTTACGCATTTTTACGGCTTATCGTACCACGCTTATCCCGGCAGCGAACGCTTCATTCATTATGCGGTCGTCGAGACCGGCGATAGCACCGGATACGTTCCGGAGGGCATGGCAGCCGTGGAGGTGCCGACGATGAGCTATGCGAAATGCGAGCATACCCAGGGCCAGAACATTGACAGGTCTTATCATAATGTCTACGAATGGATCGCTCGGCAGGGGTATTCGGCATTCCGAGGGGAGATGACCCATTCCGAGATCTATTCTATGGACCGCGATCCATACGACCTTGATCCCGTGTTTACGATTATGATTCCAATTGAAAAATAAGGGTTGTCCCATTTAGTGATATATAACCCTTGATTTTAGTCGTTTTGTACGATTATTCCTACAAACGTCCATCTTATGAGCCTGATTCGAGTTGCTCTGTACGATTATTCCTACAAACGTCCGTCGTTTGAGCCTGATCTGAGTTGCTTTGTACGATTTTCCGACTAACTTCCCTCGCGGAGGTCTCTTCGTAGGGCGTAAACCCATGTGTACAATAGGGCCGTCGTAAAAAGCTCAATCCCCAACCAATTGGAAACAATATAGGTCATGATTAGCCTGGAGACTGCCTCATACGGTCCTGAAATCACATTGCAACGGGTTTGCTATTCCCATTTCAGGAGCGTATAGCATTGGATGGAGATTCATGCACTTTTTTTCATCGATCATCTTTTTTATTAGTGAAGTATGAGTGAAATTAACGGGTTCTTAAAGCTTATCGGATAAGGCTGCTAATATTTATTTTCTAGAATAGGACTCAAACGATACCAGAAGGAGACTTTCTAGATGTCTAAGCCGAAGCCGCCAAAGCAAAACCCGTTCAAGAGATGGAGGATTCGAAAACTTTCTACCCGGCTTTCCCTGTCGACGCTGGTGATCGCGTTAGTCATTATCGCGGCGATGTCGCTGGCACTGTTCATTCCCAACTCCGAATTATTCAAGAAACAGATCGACAAGGAGCTTGAACTCCAAACGAACGAGATTGCCTTGCGCATGGATGCGGATCTTCAGGACAAGCTGAGCCGGTTGGAGACGCTTGCGGGCATCGGCAGCCACCTGGAACAAGATCAAGCCAAACATATGGAGCTGGCGAACGACTTTTTACAGGATAACCCCGTATTCGAGGGCTTTGCTTTCTCATTCGATTTCAGCGGGAAGAACGGAATTTCCAACACGGGGAACAAAGTCGATCTGTCCAGTCGCCCTTACGTGAAAATTACCGAACAAGGGAAGTCGGCGATTTCCGATCCCGTGTACTCCGCGCTCGACCCGGAGAGTCTGGTCGTCGCTGTCGCCGTTCCGCTCATGAAGGACGGCAAGCCGTTCGGCTTCTACGCCGCCAGCTACCCGATCAAGGAGGCCACACGCATCGTGAGCGCCGCCAAGATCGGAGACACGGGCTACGCGATCCTGCTCGATACGGCGGGGAATGTGGCCAGCCATCCGAATCCGGATCTGGTCATGAAGAAAACCGTCTATGACATGAACTTGCCCGATGTTGTGGAAGCTTTCGAAAATTCCAGGAAGGGCGTTAGCGACAGCTACTCCTACGAGTATACGGGAATTAAGAAGATCGGCTTTTCCAGCTTGATGAAATCCGGTTATGTCGTGCAGCTGTCGGTGCCGGAGAAGGAGCTGTTCGCGCCGGTTACGCAGATGATGCAGACCACGATCGGAGTCGCCGTGATCGTTACGCTGCTGACGCTCGTCGTAACTTATTTATCCGCGAGAAATATCGTGAAGCCGATCATATACATTACAGGCGTCGTTCGGCAGCTTGCCCAAGGCGATCTCAGACCGCGTCTCAAAGTGAACACCGAGGACGAGCTCGGCGTATTGGCCGATAATATGAACGGGATGCTGGATTCCTTGTCCGCCTTGATCGGACAGGTCAACGAAGCCACGGGAAGCGTGGCCTCGTCCGCGGAAGAGATTTCGGCAAGCACCGACGAAGTCGCCAAGGGCAGCGTCGATCAGGCGGATCGCGCGAGAACGATGGCGGACTTGTTCGAGAGTTTGGAAGGCTCCATTCAGACGGTGGCCGCTAACGCGAATCTGGCCAAGGAGTATTCCGAAGTGGCCGTTGACATCGCCGAGGAAGGCACCGAAATCATTACCCGTTCTATCGGCAAGATGGAGCAGGTGAACGAGCAAATGAAGCATCTGGAGCAGGATTCCCGGCAGATCGGCGACATTATCGAAGTGATCGACGGCATCGCGGAGCAGACGAACCTGCTTGCGCTGAATGCCGCGATCGAAGCGGCTCGGGCGGGCGATCAAGGTCGCGGTTTCGCGGTCGTTGCCGACGAAGTCCGCAAGCTGGCAGAACGCAGCGGAGACGCGACGAAGCAGATTACGGCCATTATTAGCGGCATGCAGAGCAGTACGACGAAATGCGTGGACGCGGTCAGCGAGGGCGTGGAGCATTTCGCTCGCACTCGCAAATCGTTCGAAGGCATCGTATCCAAGGTAAACGAAACTTCGCAGAAGGTTGGACATATCGCCGAAGCCAGCATTATTCAGACGACGAGCGCCTCCAATGTGCTGATAACGATTGAATCCGTAGCATCGATCAGCGAACAGGCTGCCGCAGCCGCGGAGGAGACGGCTGCAGCTTCGCAGGAGTTGGCAACGCTGGCCGAGAAACTGTACGATTCGGTCGAGACTTTCAAATATAAGTAAGTCTCAGCTGTTTTTTAGAATTTTCTCGGCTAGCCCAATGCCTGAAGCGCCTCCCGTGATCAGTATAGAATGGTCTGATAACCGCATAGCTGCAGCTCCCCTTTCGGTTTACTTCAATGTAAACGGGTAAGGGGAGTTTTTCATTAACCTAGGTTAACTTTTTTCGGATTCGGCTTAGGGCGTGTATGCAAACCCGCTCAGAGGTATCTTTCACCCCTGCTGCGTCACTTTTGCTTGACGTACCTCCGGTACGCCTTCACAAAAGTTCCTTGCATGGAACGAAAATTCGGCCAAATCTACTATCCTCGGAGTATGCATACACGCCCTAGAGCGACGGGAGTGATGCCTAAATAAGAGGCGATGTAATATTGAGGAATAGCCGTTTCAAGGTGTCCGTGTGAGTTGACCGCCTAGCTGTATTCGTCGCCTCGGAAGGAGATTCCTCCACAACGTTCGCCGCTCACGAAGGTTCGTCCCGAAGCGTTTTACCAGGATAGAACCTGCGGCTCTCCTCGGGAGAATCGTTCCTCTTCGCAGTGATGCGGTCGGGCGCAAGCTTGAACACGGCCGTTCGGCTGCCGAACGAGGAGACGAATTTCTCGACATGAGCACGGGACAGCGGCTGGTCGTAATAGCCGGGCACATATTTGTCGAGCAAGGCTTGCATGACGGCAGTCGCTTCCTCAAGGTCCGGGACGGGAGAAACGGGGCCGAAGAGCATGACGCTCATGTATGCGGTGTCCGTATGTGCCGGCACCGGAGCCGTAATCGTACCCAGATCTTCGCAGACGGTGAAGCAGGCTTGGGCGTTGCGGCGAAGCATGTCGACCTTGCGTCCCTCGGCGGCGCCGTGGAAGTAGACGGAGCCGTTCGTCCAAACGTAGTTCAGGGGAACGACATAGGGCTCGTCATCGGCGGACAACCCGAGAAACCCGGTTCTCGCCAGGGACAGAAAGCGGTCGATCCTGTCGGTATCGGTGCATTCCAGCTTAAACATTCGCATCGGAATCATAGACTGTCGCTCCTCTCGTTCATTGTGATAAACTCATTGTACGGATTCGCTGACTAGACTGAAAGTGACAGAATTCAATAGTTTATAGGGGACAGATGGGTGAAGAGTATAGTCGGATTATCGCCTTTGCTGGATAGGGATAGCGAGGTTCCTGTCTACAAGCAGCTTTATCAGTACATACGCCGACAGATCGAATCGGGCCGGTTAAAGGAGAACGACAGGCTCCCGCCGATCCGTCAACTGTCCGCTCACTTGTTGATCGGCAAAAATACGGTAGAAACCGCGTACCAGCAGCTGCTCGCTGAAGGCTACGTGCAGAGCAAGCCGAGAAGCGGGCTGCTCGTGCTTCCGGTTCCGGTCCAGCCGGTGGCGGGAAGAGAGGAAACGGCAGGCATTCCGCTTCGGTCGGGGGAAATTGCTGAAGGGGGTGCAGAAGCAAGCTCGACGGCGATCGTCGACTTTCAGTATGGAGATATCGCCTTGGAGAGATTTCCGCTCGCCGCCTGGAAGAGATGCCTGACGGAAGCGCTGACCGGAGATCGCCGCCAAACGCTTGGATACGGGGAGCTGCAGGGAAACGGGGAGCTTCGTCGAGAGATAGCCCGTTACCTGTACGGCGCCCGCGGAATCGTATGTTCATCGGAGCAGATTTTTCTGGCCGGAGGGACTCAGTATGCGATCAGTCTTCTGTGCCAGCTTTTATTGTCCGCCGAGGAGCCGTTTGGCATGGAAGACCCGGGGTATGACGGAGTAAGAACGGTACTGTCCAATCATCGGATACCGCTCGTTCCGATTCCGTACGACGGAGAGGGTCTTGACTTGGCGGCCTTGAAGCGAAGCGGAGCGAAAGCGGTCTATGTCACTCCTGCGCACCAATTCCCGCTGGGAAGCGTCATGCCTGTCGGCCAGAGGAGCCGGCTGCTGAAGTGGGCGGACGAGACGGACGGGATCATCCTTGAGGATGATTACAACAGCGAGTTCCGTTATCAGGGCCAGCCTATTCCTCCGTTAAAGGCGATGGACGCCGAGGATAGAGTCGTCTATCTGGGGACGTTCTCCAAGTCCTTTATGCCGGCGCTGAGATTAAGCTATATGGTATTGCCGTTGCGGTTGGTCGATAACTTCCGCGATCGTCTGGAAGCTTACAGCCAAGCCGTATCCCCGCTGCTCCAGCAGGCTATGCTGCTGTTTATGAAGGAAGGGCATTACGCCCGGCACGTTCGTAAAACGAGGAAGCTGTACCAGGCCAGAAGCAGGACGCTGCTGCAAACCGTACAGAGGGAGATGGGGGAGCGCGCCGAGATTATCGGTCAGAAGGCGGGGCTGCATGTTCTGCTGGACGTTAAAGGCCGGGAATTCAAGGAATTGACGGAGCTTGCGGCCGGGTGCGGAATTCGGATATATTCCCCGTGCCGTCATTGGATGAATCGGGAAAGCTGTCCCCGGTCATACGTTATGCTCGGTTTCGGGGGAATCGAAGAGGACCGAATTCACGAGGCTGTTCGTCGGCTGAAACGGATCTGGTTCGAGGATGGGGCGAGTAAGCCGAAAGAGGAGGAATAGGGAGATGGGAAAGCAATTCGATGCTCTCTTGCCGGAGCATGAGGCTTTTATTGCGAAGCAGCACATTTTTTTCGTGGGTTCGGCGCCGTTGTCCCCGGAAGGGCATGTCAATCTGTCGCCTAAAGGCTACGATTCGCTGCGCGTACTGACTCCGAATCGCGTCATTTACCTGGATTTGACGGGAAGCGGCAACGAGACGAGCTCACACATTCGGGAGAACGGAAGAGTTACGGTTATGTTTTGCGCCTTCGAAGGTCCTCCGAATATTTTGAGGCTGTACGGTCAGGGAACGGTTATCTTGCCCGGGTCGGCCGAATGGGAGCGGCTGTATCCGTTATTTCCGCCGATTCCGGGCGCGCGGCAGATCATTGCGGTGGATTTCGATAAAGTCCAGACGTCGTGCGGATTTGCGGTTCCCTTCATGTCCTTCGAGCGGGAGCGGGACACCCTGAAGAAATGGGCTTCGCACCAAGGGGAAGACGGACTGATCGAATACCGAAGGCTGAAAAATGCCCGAAGCATCGACGGTCTTCCGACTCCCCTTGGAGAAGCAGACGCGGGGGAGTAGCCTCGCCATCGCCGGGATTACGGGATCGGAACGAGGGGCTAAAGTGCAACAAGGCCGGAGATACGATAGAATGGACATAAGAATGCAGAATGGAGCTGTGAGCGATGCCGGACGATGAAGTGATACTGACCAGAGAAGGATTGGATAAATTACAGGCCGAGCTTGACGACCTGAAATACGTGAAGCGCAAGGAATTGGCCGCTCGCATCAAGCTGGCGATCAGCTACGGCGATCTCAAGGAAAATAGCGAGTATCACTCGGCCAAGGACGATCAGGCTTTCATGGAGACGAGAATTCTCGTGCTGGAGAAAATGCTGCGCAACGTGCGGGTCGTCAACGAGAACGATTTGGATCAATCCCGCGTAAATGTCGGCTCGACTGTTGTGCTGAACGACATCGAATTCGCGGAAACCATCGAGTATCGGATCGTGGGCCCCGCCGAGGCGGACGTTACGGACAACAAAATCTCTTACGAGAGCCCGTTGGGCAAAGAACTGATCGGCAAGCGGGTAGGCGACGTCGTCAGCGTGGAGGCCCCGGTCGGTATCGTCAAGTACGAGCTGTTGGAGATCAAAGCGGGATAAAACGCGGCAGGAAAATTTAGGCGAGAAATCCGCGTTAATTTCGAGGAAACGGAGAGAAACGCCGATTTAAAGCGGAAAATCTTCTTTGTTTTCTCGAAACGGGCCAATTTTCCGAATTAAAGCGGAAAGTCAGCTCTATTCGGACCGAAAAAGGGGTGGCCGCACATTTAAGGCGGGTATTCCGCTTTAGGCTAAACAAGTCGTCTACTCCTCTGATCAGACCGAGCTGAGGTTTCGATACGGATCCAATCGGCCGACGTCCGGCCCCACCACATGTAGAGTTTGCGCTCGCTTGTGTTGAGGCCGAACGCTCGGCTATTTTCGTTCGTACGTTCTTCGTTCGTACGTCCCGGGTGGTTTCTCCCGTTCGATCGGTTAGAAGTTAGCGCGGCCCATTTTACCGGCCTGGAAGTCCTTGAAGGCTTCGATCAATTCCTCGCGGCTGTTCATGACGAACGGTCCGTGCATAAACACGGGTTCGTCGATCGGCTCGCCGCTCAGGAAAATAACCAACGCATCTTCGCTTATCCCTTCGACGGAGATGTCGCCAGCCTCGTTCCGGAACAGAACGAAGTCGCCTTCCCCCGCCGTCGTCTCATTGTTTACTTTTACCGTCCCGCGCAGTATCAATGCACCCGTATTAAAGGCTGGAGGAAGCTCGAAGCTCGCTTTGCCGCCTTTTTTCAGAGACATATCAAACAGATGGATCGGCGTGAACGTGCTTGCCGGACCCTGCGTTCCGTTATATTCGCCTGCAATGATGCGCACGGTTCCTCCGTTGTCGGGAAGGTCGACGTAGCCCATTTTATCTTTGGTCAGCTCTTGATATTTCGGCGGGTGCATTTTGTGCTCGCGCGGCAGGTTGACCCACAGCTGGATCATGTGGAACAGACCTCCGCGTTTGGAGAATTCCTTCTCGTGATACTCTTTGTGCAGCAGGCCCGAGCCCGCGGTCATCCATTGCACGTCGCCCGGGCCGATAACGCCGTGGCTGCCGTGATTGTCATGATGCTCGATATAACCTTCATATGCGATCGTCACCGTTTCAAAACCGCGGTGCGGATGAGCGCCGACGCCTTTGACCGAATCCGAGGACGGAAATTCATAAGGAGCGTTATAGTCCATCAAGAGAAAAGGGCTGAACCTCGCTCCGAAATCCTCGCCGGATGGGAAATAATTGGACACCCGGAAGCCGTCTCCGACCATATGAAACGGAGCCCCCCGATGTGTGCCTTGGATGCTGCGGTAAGCTGTCATGATGAATCTCTCCTCTCCCTGCGTCTAATCTTAATTTTATAAATCTTAATTTTAAGATAAATGATCGGCGCGATTTCGTCAACCCCCTGGCTCCATAACCCCGTCAAATACAACCGTCCCGCGAGCGAATTCGGCGCCATTGCCCGACGAGCGAATTCGCCGCTACTGTCCCGTCTCCATCCGTTGTCAATGTTTGTTGCTTTTTGGTGTGATCGAAGTCACACGACGCCGGAGAAGCGGTGCCTATACTGGAATCATTCGCATTTACAGAAGGTGAGGAGATAACATGTTAAGTCAACAAAGCATTGCCATCATAAAATCCACGGTTCCGGTGCTGGAGGTACACGGTACGGCGATTACGAAACGTTTTTACCAAATGATGTTCGCCGAGAACCCGGAGCTGCTTAATATTTTCAACCATGCCAACCAGAAACAGGGCAGGCAGCAGACCGCGCTTGCCAACGCCGTTTACGCGGCTGCGCTGCATATCGACAAGCTGGAAGCGATCCTTCCCGTCGTTCGCCAGATCGCCCACAAGCATCGCAGCTTGGGCGTGAAGGCGGAACACTATCCGATCGTCGGGAGGAACCTGCTGGCCGCGATCAAGGACGTGCTTGGGGACGCGGCTACCGAAGAAATCCTGAACGCCTGGGCAGAAGCGTACGGTGTCATAGCCGACGTATTCATTAGCGTGGAAGCGGAGATGTACGAGCAGTCGAAGAAGCAGCAAGGGGGATGGGCCGGTTTTCGGGCGTTCAAGGTAGCCAAGAAAGTCCGAGAGAGCGACGTCATAACGTCCTTCTACCTTGTCCCCCAAGACGGCGAAGGAATCGCCGCTTACGAACCGGGTCAATATATCAGCATCAAGCTGGAAATACCGGGAGAGACCAACACCCATATTCGCCAGTACAGTCTTTCGGACGCTCCAGGCAAGCCGTATTATCGCATATCCGTAAAGCGCGAAGACGAGCTCGGCGACCGTCCGGCAGGCAAGGTTTCGTGCTACCTGCACGAGCAGGTGACTGAGGGAAGCTTGCTGCTGCTGTCGGCTCCGGCAGGAGACTTCATTCTCGATCAGGAGGATAGCCGTCCAGTCGTTCTCATCAGCGGGGGCGTAGGGCTGACTCCGATGGTCAGCATGCTGAACGCGTTGGCCGAGAGCGGCTCGTCCCGACAGGTTACCTTTATCCATGCCGCCCGGAACGGAGACGCGCACGCCATGCGCAAGCAAGTGGAGGAGTTGGCGGCTCGCCATTCCAATATTAGCGTTCATTGGTGCTACGAGCAGCCGTCGGAGCGGGACCGGGAAGACCGCAAATACGGCAAGGAGGGCTATATCGACCTGACATGGCTGCAATCGCTAGTCCCGACAGCCGACGCATGCTTTTATTTCTGCGGACCCGTGCCGTTTATGAAGGTTATCTATCGGATGCTGAAGGAATGGGGCGTGGCCGACGAAGATGCGCGCTATGAATTTTTCGGTCCCGCCGGCAGCTTGGCTTCCGCCTGAGATCGAAGCGCCCGATTGACGGTTTCCCGTCTCAAGCCGACGAACTGAGCGATTTCGTCCTGGGTAAGCAGTTCTGTAAGCGGGACGTCCTTGAAATAGGAGGCAAACCATTCCTGAAGCTTGCGCAGCTTGTCCGCAGGCGAGACTTCCGTCAACTGGTCTATCCGCTTCTGCATCATTCTTAGTTTTTCCTGGAGCAGCAGCGCGATCTCGCGACATTTGCCGGGGTTGATCTCCAGGTTCCGGTACCACTCCGCGGCGGGAAGCACCTCGATTTCGCATGTAACGAGCGCGATGGCCGTGCCGTAATTCGGGCTCGGGCTAATTAACGAATGATGCGGGATGGTTTCGTTCGGTACGATGATATTGACGAGAGTAGGCGTTCCGTCCTCGTGAAGCCTGACGATTTTCAGCAGTCCGCTGACAAGACGATACAGAGCTCCCGATTCCCCTTGACGGAACAGGATCTCTCCTTTATGCAGAATCATGGTCTTATAATCTCCTTCGCGCCATCCGGGAGCGGAAGCCTTTTCAGGGCTTCCGTTCTTTTTTGTCCATTATATCAGGTGCGGAGCGATGTGATACAATCGGAGCAAACCTAAGAGACGGGGACGATAAGCGAATGGGAAAAACAATCGGTTGTCTGCACGCCCACCACTCCAATATCGGGCACATAGACCGGACGTTGGCGGGACTTGGGGCGGAGCTGCTGCATTATGTCGATCCCGGTCTGGTGCGCCGGGTCTCCCGGGAACCGTCTTTTCGTCAGGAGGACGCCCGAAGGAGGGTCCAAGATCAGGTCGACTGGATCGGACAGAGCGGCGCGGACGCGATCCTCGTTACCTGCACCCAATACATGGCGGAGCTGCGGGACAATCCGGCTTCGCTATCCGTACCGGTCGTGGGCATCGACGAGCCTTTCTTCGAATCGGTATGCGGCTTCGAGGGGCCGCAAATGCTGCTGTTCACGAATCGGGCGACGGTGGGAGGGACGATGGAGCGGCTGCAAGCGTACGCGTTCGCAATTGGCCGACAGCCGAATGTGGAGGTTCGGGTGCTGGACGGCCTGTTCGAGCTCGTGATGAGGGGGGAACAGGAGCGGCACGATCTCGAATTGTTCCAGCGTATTCGGGAGCAAGCGACGTCCGATCCGGGCAGGCGGTTAGCGGTGGCCCAATTGTCTATGACCGCGGCGGCGGATAGAGCGGGCTCGGAGCTGGGCATCCCGATCGGCCATGCGTTGGAGAGTCTGACTAGCCGGATGAAAGAAACGCTCCGAAGGTAAATCATGCTATAATAATGATCAGGCAATTGAGGCGCTCAATTCACACTAATCGAAGCGGGGTTTGAACATTGATCTGGGAAAATAAAATCGCGACTACGCTGCAATGGACGAAGGAAATTTCCAACAGAGAGCAGAAGGAAGCGGTCGCGGCCAAAATCGCTGAACGCGTGCGGGACGGGGACGTGATCGGCGTCGGCTCGGGCTCGACGTCTTATTTGGCGCTGCTGGCGATCAGCAAGAAGGTGAAGGAGCAGAAGCTGAGCGTGCTGGCGATCCCGACTTCTCACGAGGTTTCGCTGACCTGTTCGATCATGGGGCTTCCAACTTCGACTCTGCTGAACGCGAGACCGGATTGGTATTTCGACGGCGCGGATGAGGTCGATCCGAAGAAAAACCTGATCAAAGGCCGGGGAGGCGCGATGTTTGCGGAGAAGCTGGTCATGAAGAGCGCTCCCGAAAACTACATTCTCGTCGATTCCTCCAAGTTCGTCTCCCAGCTGGGAGAGAAATTTGCGGCTCCAATCGAGGTCGATCCTCGCGCGGTTAACCTGGTCGAGACGGAGCTGTCCAAGCTGGGCGTCAAGGAAGTGCAGATGCGGATGGCGCTGGCTAAAGACGGCCCGGTCATTACCGAAGCGGGCAACCTCATTCTGGACGTGCGCTTCAACAAAATCGAGGACGGCTACGAGAAAGAGGTCAAATCGATTCCCGGCGTGATCGAGTCCGGCTTGTTCATGGGCTTTAACCTGGAAATTTTGACGACATAGAAGTTTTCGCGCGCAGGGCCAATACGACCTCATAAAGCGAGGGACGGCAATGAGTGCCAAGGAAATAACGGTTCCGACCGATCTGTGCGATGCTGCGGGCCATCTGTCGCCGGATAGCATCGGGTGGGCCAGACACCCGCTAATTCGCTGCAATGTAACCGGGAGTCCGCTTCGCAAAAAGAAGTGGAATTACTGGTGCGTAACGAGTCCCGAGCTGCTGTTTTCCGTCACGATTTCCCATTTGGATTATGCGGCGGTTATGTTCGTGTATGCGTTGGATTTGCGCACGCTGCGTTTTCGAGAGCAGACGGTGCTAGCTCCGCTTGGGGTAGGCTGCCGGCTGCCCGACGAAGTGGACGCATCGGCTGGCTACAGCGGCAAGGAACTGACGATCTCTTTCGAGGAACTGGGCGCCGGTACAAGCGGCACAAGGCTACGGGTAGAGGCTCCGAACTTCGGCGGTCGGGGTCAAGCTTTGTCTGCCGACATCTTCGTTCGCAGGCCGGACGGCCATGAAACCTTAAACGTAGTCGTGCCGTGGAGCAAGATGCGGTATCAATTCACTTCCAAACAGGAAGCGCTTCCTGCGCAAGGGCAGGTTCGTTGGGAAGGTCAGACTTATGCCTTGTCTGAAGGGGAGGCGTTCGGCTGCCTGGATTTCGGCAGAGGCAAGTGGCCTTATCGCGCCAATTGGAATTGGGCGGCGGCATCCGGGAAGTCGACCGCAGGTCACACGATCGGCCTGAATCTCGGAGGCCAGTGGACGGACGGAACTGGACAGACGGAGAATGGAATCGTCGTGAACGGACGTTTGACGAAAATTCATGAGGATGTCGTCTGGACATACAATCGTAAACGCTATATGGAGCCATGGACGATGCGGACAGCAGGCTCGGATCGGGTGTCTCTCGTCTTCGAGCCGCTGTTCGAGAGAACGGCGAAGACGAACGCGCTGCTTATTCGCTCCGAGGTTCATCAGATGATCGGCAGGTTCCGCGGGCGTATCGTTTCCGAAGATGGCGAGGCGATCGTATTGGATGGATTGCTAGGTTGGGCCGAGGATCATTTGGCTCATTGGTAGATGGAAGCGCGCAACTTACTTCGAGTCAGTCGGAGCGGTTGCGTGCTTTTTTTAGTGCGACTGTAGAACAAATTCGGGGAACCTGCGGGAGGAATTCGTATGCGGAAGAAGATTTTAGTCGGTTTGTTGATATTGTTTATGGCAGCTTCGGCAACGGTAGTCGCAAGCGACGCGCTCAAGTACAAGGGGATGCCTGTAAGGGAACTGGTGTGGAACGGGAAATCTGTGAAAAGCAAGGATGTTCCGGTTGTCGTGATGGACGGTCGCACGATGATTCCCGTCAATATGCTCAAGTCGGTCGGATATACCATCACTACTTCCGGCAACAAAGTGATAGTCGTACCCGTCAGCAATAAGAATTATTTAAACAACATCAGAATACTGACTTCGTATAGCAGACTGTTCACGGGGCTAAGGGAGTTGGATGAGAGGCTCTTGCTAAGTACGGTTGAGTCGGGCGGGGGCGAAAAAATCAGTCAGGAGACGATAGCGGCTGTAAAGGATTCAATGGCCTATTGGGAACAGGAATATGCGACAAGAGTGAAAGTGTTGGACGACTTCTCGCCGATCGTTGATAATCCGGCAGATATTTATAGGGGGGCTGAGGAGGCAATGAAACGATATAGACAAACAGTGGAAAGCTGGACAAAGTATGCAGAGTCCGGCTCCAAAGAAGATTTGAATGTCTTTCTGCCACGCGTTAAGGACGCGCAGAAGCAGCTTAAAGCTGTCCAACAATCCGTTGACGACTATTTGAATAAGAACTTTGTGAGATTAGAGCAGTGAAATTTCACCATCGCCTGGCACGTTCGCGTATAGCAAAACCCGGCCCCGTTCCCTCAAGAACGCAGGCCGGGTTTTCCCGTTAAGGCCGATTCCGCAAATAATCCAATATCATCCGCTTTAGAATCTCAAGCTGCCGTCCCGCATCAAGATCGGATACGAACGAGAGAATATTATGCTGGAGCGACAGCTTCCGCGAAAAAATGCCGAAAACGTTAATGACTGTCGTCAACGTTTCGGAGACGGAAAGATCGGAGCGGATCGAGCCGTCCAACTGCCCTTCCCGAATAATCTTGCTGTATTCGCGGGAAGTTGCCCTGTAGAGCTCGTTAAAGCTCTCGAAGTCCTCCAGAGGTTCCGGAGAATGCGCGGCATAGCTCTCGAAGTCCTCCATAAACTTGATATTCGGGTTGTCCGGACGCTCCACGTCGGCGATAAAATGGTCCATTAGCCGCTCAAGCTTCTCAAGCGCGGTACCCGAATCGGCGGAAATATCGCGGAAGGTTTCGTAGGTGTTTTCCGTTCGCTTGGCTGCAACCGCGACGACCAGCTTCTCCTTTTTCGGGAAATAACGGAACAAAGTAGCGATGCCGATATTCGCCTCTTTGGCGATATCCTGCATTGTCGTTTTTTCTATTCCCTTCTTGATAAACACGGCTGTTGCGGCATCTACGATGGCGATCGCCCGCTGCTCCTTGCCGTCGTTTCTCTCCTGCTGATACCTCGATTTCGGATCCATCCCGTTCAAACCTTTCTTGTCCCACTCGATCTCGCGTATGAGTAATTATAAGCTTGGCTTCTTCCCATAACAAGGAGGGTTTGATATTTCGAACAATGATGATATAATATGAATCGTGATGATAGTAACACTATCACGAAGTTGGGATAGGACTGACAGAGAGCAACAGGAGGCGATCGGCACATCGGAGGCGGCATCGTTATTTGGATTTGAAGCGTTCGGTAAGCGCTTCCAAAAGAGGCGGTTTGCAAGATGATTAGCCCTACTGAAATACATTCGAATGACAAGCAAAGGAGATGCGTAAACATGGGAGTGCTGGACAATAAAGTAGCGATTGTAACGGGTGCGGGAAGCGGCATGGGGCGCGAGGAAGCGCTGCTGTTCGCCAGAGAGGGAGCGACGGTCGTCGCCACCGACATCAACGAAGCCGCCGTGCACAACGTTGTTAAGGAAATTGAAGCGGAAGGAGGAAAGGGAATTGCCTTCGCGCATAACGTAGCTTCCGAGGAAGAGTGGGAGCGCGTCGTGGACGCCGCCGTCGCCAATTACGGCAAAGTGGATGTTCTTGTCAACAATGCGGGCATTTCGCTGGCAACCGGACTTCTGGAGACGACGATCGAGCAGTGGAACAAAGTGATGAACATTAATCTGACTAGCGTGTTCCTTGGAATGAAGTACGTTATTCCGCACATGCAGGCAAACAAAGGCGGATCCATCGTCAACATATCCTCCATTGCCGGGCTCACCGGCAGCAGCGGCGCAGGAGCCTATACGGCCTCCAAAGGCGCGGTTCGCATGCTAACCAAAGCTGCGGCGGTCGATTTCGGCAAGGATCACATTCGCGTCAACTCTGTGCATCCGGGTTTCATCGAAACTCCAATGAGCGCCGAGTTTGTCAACAACGAGCAGATGCTCCAATGGTTCCTGTCCCAGACTGCGCTGCCGAGAGTCGGTCAAGCGTCCGAGGTTGCGCAAGCGGTGCTGTTTCTGGCATCCGACGCCGCTTCCTATTTGACCGGAATCGAGCTGCCCGTAGACGGCGGCGTTACCGCGAAATAACGGCCCTTAACCGCGAGAGGAGACGATGTACATGCCAGCGAAAAAACCGCAGCAATGGGACCGCAAAGTCGATGTAGTCGTAATGGGGACGGGAGGAGCGGCTCTTGTGTCCGCGATTCTGGCTCATGACCAAGGCGCGAAGGTGTTGATTATCGAGAAGGCGGAACAGATCGGCGGAACGACTGCTTTTTCAGGGGGCGTGCCATGGGTTCCGATGAATCGTTACATGAAGGAAGCGGGTATCGAGGATTCAAGGGAAGAGGCGTTGAGGTATGCCAAAAGACTGACTGGGGGCAAGGAGCCGGACCCCGAGCTAATCGATACGTTTATCGACAACGGTCACAAAATGATCGACTACTTGTACGAACATACGCCTGTGCGTTTTTCGATACCGAAAGGGTATCCGGAGTACTACGCGACTTTGCCGGGAGGAAAGCCGACCGGAGGGCGTTCGCTTGACCCGATGCCGTTCGACATGAACCAGATCGGAGAATGGGCGTACAAGGTACGCAACAATCCGGCCTTCCCGCCTCTGACGCTGGAGGAGGGAGGAGCGATTGGCGGCATCGATTTCGCGAAGATCGCGGAACGGATGGAAAACAACATCGTCACAATGGGCCGCTCTCTCATCGCCTCGCTGTTCAAGGCTGTGCTCGACCGGGGTATTGAGACGTTGACCGGTACGCCGGGCAAGGAGCTCATTCTGAACGATACGGGCGAAGTGATCGGTTTGGTCGCCGAGCAGGGGGACTCTATGCTGCACATCGGCGCACGTAAAGGAGTTATTCTCGCTTCCGGCGGGTTTGAATGGAACAAGGAGCTGGTGAAGGCCTTCTTGAAAGCCGAAGTGACGCATCCGCTCTCGCCGGCAGGCAACGACGGAGACGGCCTCGTCATGGCGATGGAGGCGGGAGCCGCGCTGGCTAACATGAGCGAAGCATGGTGGTATCCGGCGATGCAGGACCCGACGTTCGAATACGAGGATCGCGTCTTGAATCAGCTTGGAGGCGGCCGCATGGGACCCAACAGCATTATCGTCAACCGCCATGGCAGAAGGTTCGTGCACGAAGGCGTGACGTACAACGATATGCCCAAAGCGTTTTACGAGTACGATCCTGTCGCTTTGGAGTGGCCGAACGAGCCTCCGGTATGGATGATTTTCGACCAGCAGCTGAAGGACCGTACGATGATCGTCACGATGATGCCGGGCGAAGACGCGCCGGATTGGGTAGACAGATCGGATAATTTACGCGATCTGGCCGCAAAAATCGGCGTCGATCCTGACGGGTTGGAGCGTACCGTCGCCGGATGGAACGACAATGTGCGGCAAGGAGCGGACCCGGATTTCGGCAGGGGCACGACCTTCTTCGAGAACCTCGGCGGGGGCGGAGGCAGTGCGGAGGCGAATCTCGGCACGATTGAGCAGGCTCCGTTTTACGCTCTTCCGGTATACGCCGGTACGTTAGGAACGAACGGCGGGCCACGCATCAACGCCGATGGTCAGGTAATCAGCCTGCGCGGCAAGCCGATTCCCGGATTGTACGCGGCGGGCAACGCTTCGATGGGCATTATGGGTCAAGCGTACGCCAGCGCGGGCGGAACGCTCGGCCCCGGAATGACGATGGGCTACTTGGCGGGTATTGCGGCAGGACAATCGGCGTCGAGGGAGATTTGAGGACAGGCGAGAAAGCTAGGGAGATTTAACCTTCAGACGAGGAAAAGGAGCTGAACCGTTATGCCAAACGGAATTCATACGATAGAGCTTCCGGTTGCGATCGATAAAATATGGAATTTCGTCAGCGATATGAATAAGTGGGCGCCGCTCGTCCCCGGGTATATCGAGCACGAAATTCTGAGCGATCGTCAATCCACCTGGGCCTTCAAAGGCGATCTCGGCTTTATGAAGAAAACGGTCAAGCTAAAGATCGACATCAAGGAATGGATCGAGCCTACGAAGGTAACTTTCGATCTTACGGGGCTGTCCGACAACTTCGGAGGCAACGGATACTTCGAGGCGGAGACCGTGGATGACAATACGACGAAAATGACCGGATGCCTGGACATTACAGCCAAAGGCGCAATGGGCCCGATGGTCAACACGATTCTGAAAACGTTCGTTCCGAAAACCGCCCAAGAGCTATCCGAGGCGATTGCCAATCGGATTGAGGAGATCGAGAACGTTAAAGCATAATAGAAGAGGGGCAGCTCCGCCGTTCGGAGCTGCCCCTCTTTCGTAGAATTTGTTCATCGGCAACCCGCAGCAACTCAAGCCTCGTAGTTGACCAAATATTGCTGAAGCGCGGTATTGTAATAGCCGACGCTGTATTCGGCCACGTCGCCGGACGGAACGCGGGAGTAACGCGAGCGCCGCAGCAGATGGGTGTTCGGCTCCAGCTTTAGCAGTTCGGAGACGCGGACGGGCGCAACGGCGACTTCGAAATGATCGCGGAAACTCGCCAACCCGATTTCTTGCTCCTCCAGCCAACCGTACAGCGATTGTTCTCCGAGATCGGCTGCTTCGACATTGCCCGTGCGGGACGTCAAATAGTGCGTGTAGTGAACATACGGCACATCGTCAAGGAAGTACAGACGCTCTATACAAACGCAGCTTTCCCCAAACAGACGATAAGGCTCGGAGCCTTCCGCGTTGCGGATCGTCTCTGTGCTAAGCAGTCGCTTGCGGATGCGATGCCCGCCCTCGACGAGAATTTCGGTGAAGCTCATCTGCTTCGACAGTCGGGAGGTGGACGTGTTGCGCAGCACCTTCGTGCCTTTGCCGCTGCCTTTTTCCAGATAGCCTTCCTGCACAAGCTCCTGGATCGCGTTGCGGACGGTAATTTTACTGACCGAGAACTCCTGCTCGAGCTGCGGCTCCGACGGAATCAAATCCCCGAGCGGATAGACGCCGTGCAGAATGCGGTCTTTAATAATATTTTTAATTTGTCGGTACAAAGGTTTGTGGTCCCGGGACAAGGTCATTGCGATTGCTCCTATCTACCTCTCTACGTCGCCTGCCGCTTGCGTCATAGCCCGCACGATTTCCCGTTCCGCAGCCATCGGGGTGTCCCCGACGGTCGTATGGGCCAACATGGCCGCCGCAGCTGCGTAACGAACTGTCCGTTCCGGTTCGAAGCCGGACAGCTCACCGTGCAGAATTCCGCTCGTGTAGGCGTCTCCAGCACCAATTCTATCATAAACGGCGAAGGTCAGCGTGTCGGAATAGTGAAAGCGTCCGTCCTTATACAAATACCCGCGCAAAGAATGCGTATTGTCTCCGTTTACGGAGCGGTGCGTTCCAGCCGCCACGGCAATGCCGTATATGCGAGCGACTTCGGGAACCAGCTCCTCCAGCTGCTCCTCGCGCGTCGTTCCCTTTGTCGGCATTCCGAGCAGGTACATCGCATCTTTCTCGTTCATCATCACGATGTCCGCCAATCCCAGCATTTGTTCATAAAAAGGCTTCGCCTTCTCGTACCCGTCCTCGCCCCACAAAGACGGACGATAATTACAATCGAACGCGACGAGGCTGCCGCGGGCTTTCGCCGCTTCCGCGAAACGCAGCATATGGCTTCTTACTGCATCGTTCATAGCCAGCGTAATGCCGCAGAAATGAGCGACATCCAGTTGGCCGGCGATATCGGCGAAATCGTAGGCGTCTGCCGGGGCTGTGTTGAAGCTGCTCTCCAAGCGGTTCGAGTAGGTGACGCGGCTCGGCCGTGCGCCAAAGCCGTTTTCAAGAAAATACATCCCGATATAGCTGCCGCCGCGAGCAACGAATTTCTGGGCGATGCCGAGCTTGCGCAGGTTGGCTGTCGCGGCGTCGCCGAGCGGATTGTCCGGCAGCCGGGTAACCAGATAGCCGTCGTGACCGAAGCGAGCAAGTGCGGAGATTACGTTCACGCCCGTCCCGGAGAACGAGTAGCTTAGCGTATTAGCCTGCGACAGCAGGACATACCCCGGCGCCTGCAGGCGCATCATCACCTCTCCGAAAGCGGCGATCCGTTTACCCATTGGCTCCGTCCACCAATCTTTTCGTGATGGATAGCAGCTCCTTCACGTCGGCAACGTTCGTTTTGCCCGTCTCTTGGTCGATAATCGAGGAATAGACGTGAGGGATGACTTGCGGAATACCGGCGTCCAGACAAATTTGCAAAATTTCTTCATAATTATCCATATCGATGCCGCCGGTCGGCTCCAAGGCAAACCCTTCTTCCCCGCAAGCAATGGCGACGGCTTTCAGCTCCTCGATCCGGCTCAACCCGTTCATCGGAAAATATTTAAGCGCATTGCCGCCCATATCCCGCACGAGCGCGATTGCCGATTTGACCGGAACGATTGCCTGATCCGCCTGGGCTGCGCTGATTGGACCGGTGGAGATGCAGACATAGCCTGGACGCCCCGTCGGCGAGACGAGCGCATTGATCCAGCTGTCGCGGCCGTCCAGATTGGCGCGCGTCGCGCCTACGGCCGGGAACACTTGGTTGATGTGGCTCCCCGGATAGCTTTTGGCAATTTCCACGACGACAGCGGCTTGACGATTGTCTCCTGCGCCCAAACCGATCGATACGGCTTCGTCGATCGCTTCTCCGTACTGCTTCATGGCGGCGACGGCTTCTTCCGCGTTCGGATACGCCTTGGACAGCACGCCTACGAGAACGTGGCCTTCTGCCGCCTCGAACACTTCCTTGGCGTTCTCGATATCCCGGGCCAGTACGTTAAGAGCGACGCGGTTTTTGTATAAGCGTTTGGATAAGTTCGACATTTTAGAGTCCTCCCGTAAGTTCGCGAATTCTGACTGCAATCACATCAATATCGTCGCCTTGAAGGGGACGAGGGTCGATATCGAAATATCCTTGCTTCACGCCGTAGTCTCTAGTGTAAATAGCAATTTCTCCGCATTGCAGGCCCGCGACGACGTGTCCGGCGTTCGTGCCCGAAGCGACGGGGTCAATCTTCACGCGCGCGCGGTAAATCGCTCGACCGGCCTCGTCCTGAACAATCGATACCTGCACGCCGGCAATATCGTTAAGCGGCATGAGCGTCTGAAGCGACGCTTTCTCCTGCTCGCTGTTGTCCTTTTTCCCGACATATTCGTCCAGCGCTTGCAGCAATCCGAATGTCGACTCCTTGCCGACTTTCATGCTCCGACCGATGCTGTGCAGCTGCGTTTTGAGCCACTCCACATATTGTCGCTTGCCTCCGACGATACCGGAGGTCGGTCCCTCAATCGCCTTGGAGCCGCTGTAGATCGCAAGATCCGAGTAACGGACGTATTTCCTCAAATCCTCCTCGGCAGCCGCGTCCACAATCATCGGAACGCCGTTGCGCTGCGTGACTTCCCAGGCCTCTTCGACGGAAATCATATTCTTCTGCACGCAATGATGCGATTTCACATACAGAATGGCTGCGGTATTTGGACCAATTGCATCCTCGATGTGAGTAGCCTTGCCCTCGTTAGCGTATCCAACCTCGATCAGCTTGCCTCCGCCCAGGTAGACCATGGTCTCGACCGGCGCGCCGTACTGCACGTTATGGCCTTTCAGAATGATGATCTCGTTCGCGGCAATCGGCTCTTGATGCAGGCGTTCGCTCAGACGTTGGTTGCCTTTGGTCACAATAGCGGCGACCGACAGCGCAATGCCGCTGGAAGCCGAGTTAACGACAACGGCCGCTTCGGAGCCCAGAATGTCCGCGATATAATCTCCCGCCTTGTCGACGAGATCGGCGATCTCTACGTATTGCTGGCCTCCGCGCTTCATAGCGTCCATGACCGTATCGGTAGGGGCGGATACGCCAAGAATGCTCATCCGTCCGCTGGCATTGATGACTCTTTTAAGCCCGTATTTCGCATTTAATGAATTTGTCACCTGTCACCACTCCTCTTGGCTCGATTATGCGATTCGCGATGCGTTCTTCTCCTTCGGAATCCATTAACGCGGTCCGTCTGTCTTCGATTGAAAACAAAGTCAGATTAGCCGGATCGCCGACACGGATTCGCCCCAACTCTGGCCTGCCGAGCCAGCTTGCGGGGCGATACGTGACGGATGCGATGATTTCCTCCAAAGAGTAGCCTAGATACAGAAACTTGGAAAGAACGTTAGCCAGACTGTACACCGGCCCGTTTGTCCGGTTGCCCCGGTAGATGTCGGTGCTAATCGTGTGCGGACGGATTCCGGCCCTCTGGGCGGCTTCGGCAATGCGGAAAGAGAAGCTGGCCGTGCCGTGTCCGATGTCCAATTTTACGCCTCTATGGAGTGCTTCCTTAAGGGCGGTCAGCGGTTGCCCTTTTTCATCGAATAACCCGTTTTTCTTCCCGTGGAAACAATGCGTTATGACGTCCCCGTCCGACAGAAGCGGAACGATCTCTCGAATATCCGGCGGTCCCGAGCCAATGTGGACCATGAGCGGGAGCTTGGTTTCATCGGACAGCTTGCGGGCCATTCTGAGCGGCTCCAGTCCGCTGTTCCCGACGACGCTACGGCTGATTCTCGCCTTGAAGCCGACGATGGAATCGGGATGATTGGCTGCGACGCTGGCAGCCAGTGCGGCATCGATCCACTCTAACTGCGACAGCTCGTCGATTCTGGCCAGTCCGATGCGAGAGATGTTCAGGAACGCGAATAGCCGAGTCGCCGCGCGTTCTCCAGCGGAGATCAACTCGTCGATTCGATCCGCTCCGCAGCTTCCGGCATCGACGATTACGGCAACGCCCTGTTTGACGCCGATTTCGTCGATCTCGTCGCCGTAAGGCTCAAATTCCGGGAAGGCGTGGACGTGCAGATCGATCCAGCCGCTGGATACGTAGCATCTGCCTTCGTAGTCCGCCGTATAGTCCGCTTCCGAGCCCGAACCGCGGCCGGTTCCGGCAGGAGAAACGTCTGCGATGATTCCATTGTTCACGATAATATCGACAAGAGCTTCGTCGGGCAGCCTGAGATTGTGTAATGCTAGCTTCTGCAAAGTGGTTCACCCGGTTTCTTTTCAAAAATAATTTCTTTAAACATTATAACGTTATAATGTTCTGCCGGTCAATTATCTTCGGACGGATGGTTTGGGCGAAGTCGGGGAAATTAAAAGGGACAAGCGATTATAGAGGAGGCTTAAAGCACATGAAGAGATTGGCAATTATCGCATGTATCGTCCTGCTCGGCGCGTGCGCCAACCAAAACTCCGGGATGAGAATGAAGGAGCACGCGGCGCCGGCCAAAAAACAGCCGCAGCTTCAAGTGAGCGCCACCGATACCGGGGTTCCGGTCAATAAATACGTCGTCAAAAGCAACGAAACCGCGCAAGATATCGCCAACCAGTATCATGTAAGTCTCGAGGACTTCCTTCGGGCGAATCCCGATTTAAGCAGGCTCGTCGGAGGCGGCAACGGCTATGCCAACCCGAACCAAGGCGGCCAGGGTCAAGGTCAGGGCCAAGGTCAAGTACAGAATCCAGGTCAGGTACAAAATCCCGGTCAGGGTCAAACGGGCGTTCCGAATGGCAATATAAACGAGCCGATTCCGAAGGATACCGAGGTTACGATTCCTTCCAATGAAACGATGACCGGTTACGAGCTCGAGGTTCTGAACCTGACGAATCAGGAGCGGCAGAAGGCCGGTTTGAAGCCGTTCTCCGGGGATTACACGAATTTGAATCGTTCGGCGCGGGCCAAGTCCCAGGATATGGCGGCCAACAATTACTTCTCGCACACTTCCCCGACTTACGGCGATCCGTTTGCGATGATGCGGAATTTCGGCGTGCAGTACCAATCCGCGGGGGAAAATATCGCCAAAGGGCAGCCGTCTCCACAGGAAGTTGTGCAAGCCTGGATGAATTCGCCCGGCCATCGGGCCAATATTATGAACGCTTCGTACACGCATATGGGCGTCGGCTATGTCGCGAACAATGGACAGCCTTGCTGGACGCAGCAATTCGTCTCCAAATAAACGATTCCAAAGAGGATGTCCGTCGGTCCAGCCGGCCGCGGGCATCCTTTTTCAACTGTACGCAACCAGCATGTCCATCAGATGCCTGGCGCTTTTCGACAGATGCCGGTCCCTTAGCCAGACAACCCCGATATTGCTTTGCAGATCGGCGTCTTGGATCGAGATTTTGGCGACGTTCGGAGGCGCGAACGAGTTCATGATCGACTCGGGCAGAATCGCCGCGCCAATACCCGCCGAGACGAGCGAGATCGCGATCGCTACGCTTGAGCATTCGCTGACGATTTTCGGTTCGAGGCCGAGCCGCTTGAATTGGTCGAACACCTGGGTATGCATCCCTGTCGTACGATCCGTCTTAAGGGTGAGAAAAGGGAAGCGCGCCAGCTGCTCCAGCGTCATCGCCCGAGCTTTCTGCGGATACCATTCGGTCGGAAGCAGAGCGACGAACGGATCGGACGGCAAGGAGAGAACGGAGTAATGCTGCGACTGAAAATCGGATTGGAACGGAAGTCGCGTGACGATAAATTCGAGATCGCGGTTTTCCAGCAGCTCGCCGAGCAGGAAGTGGTCGCCTTCCTGAATCTTAAAGGTCACCTGCGGGTACTTCTCCGTGAATTGGCGCAGGACTGGGGGGAGCAGCGATACGCAGGAGACGACCGCGCCGATCGACAGAACGCCTTGCACGCCCTCCCCCAGCTCTTGAACGTACGTGATCGTTTCCTCGAATTGCTTCATCAAGGCAAGAGCCCTGTTCCGCAGCATTTCGCCCGCCTGGGTGAGCTGGAGCCGTTTGCCGTTGCGGTCGAACAGAACGACGCCGAGCTCCTGCTCGATCAGCTTAAGCTGGCGACTGAGCGGAGGCTGCTCCATATTAAGCTGCTTGGCCGCGCGTGTAATTTGACCTTCGTGCGCGATCGCGAGAAAGTAACGAAGCTGTCGCATATCCATATTGACCCAACTCCATACTTTTAAGGTATGCATCACAGACAAAACAGATATTATCAATATACATCCGACTCTGGTATCATTCAATTATAAAGCGCGTTCAATCAAGGAGGACTTTTCGGACATGGCTCACGCAATCTCAGTAGAACGGACGACCGCAAACAAGGCAAAGCCGGATGCTTCGACGCTCGTCTTCGGCAAGCATTTTACGGACCACATGTTTATTATGGAATACGACGCGGGCAAGGGCTGGCACGATCCTCGTATCGTTCCTTACCAGCCGATCCCCCTCGACCCCGCCGCCAAAGTGTTCCACTACGGCCAGACTGTCTTCGAGGGTATGAAAGCTTACAAAACCCCGGGCGGACCGGTGCTGCTGTTCCGTCCGTTCAAAAATTTGCAAAGACTCAACCGTTCCAACGCCCGTCTCAGCATCCCGCCAATCGACGAAGATTTGGCGATGGATGCGCTGAAGCAGCTGCTTAAGGTGGACGAGGATTGGATTCCGACTACTGAAGGCACATCGCTCTACATTCGTCCGTTCGTCATCTCGACTCAGCCGACGCTGGGCGTAAATCCTTCGGAAAGCTATTATTTCATGATCATTTTGTCCCCGGTAGGCTCGTACTACGCGGAAGGCATCAATCCGGTCACGATCTATGTGGAGCCGGATTACGTGCGCGCGGTTACGGGCGGAGTAGGCAACGCCAAAACCGGCGGCAACTATGCGGCAGGGCTTAGGGCTCAGGAGGAAGCTTCGGGCAAAGGCTACTCCCAGGTGTTGTGGCTGGACGGCGTGCACCGCAAATATATCGAGGAAGTCGGCAGCATGAACGTCTTCTTCAAAATTGCCGGCAAAGTCGTCACGCCTGCGCTGAACGGAAGCATACTCGACGGGGTGACGCGGGATTCGGTCATTCAACTGCTGAAGCACTGGGATATCGATGTGGAGGAGAGAACGATTTCCATCGACGAGCTCGTCGAGGCATACCGCAAGGGAACGCTGGAGGAAGCGTTCGGAACCGGAACGGCCGCCGTCATCTCCCCGATCGGAGAGCTGAACTGGCAGGGCGACAAGCTGACGCTGAACGACGGACGCACGGGTCCTCTGTCATCCAGAGTATACGACTTTATGACCGGTCTGCAGCGCGGCGCGGTGGAAGATCCGTTCGGCTGGGTGACTAAGCTGGAGTAGATCGCGAATCACGCGGCAGGGGCTGTTCCATAAGCCAACAAGTTGCTGTTAAAGATAATCGATGCTAAAGGTGCAAGGGGTATGTACTTCCTTCCGATGCTATACGCACCTGAAACCTGAATGGGTAAACCCGTTGCGAGGTGGTTTCAGGTGCGTATGAGGCAGTCTCCAGGAAGTACATACCCCTTACTTTATTTATCGATCATCTTTAAGCAACCCGGCTTACGGGACAGCCCAGCGGTTACACCATCGCGGGATATAGAAAGCTTGAGCGGTTCCAGAACCGTTGCTTGGACAACGCTTGGACAAACCTGTCCGCAAACCCGGAATCCGCATCGGTTACGATCCCCTCGTCAGGCGATAAGCCTAGCGGTTCCAGTACGGCAGCGCCATTTTGCATGATGCCGATCGGCTTGAAATGGCTATAGATATCCATGGTGTATTTCTGGGCCGTATGCACAAAGTAGGGGGTAACGTTGCCGCTTCCCACGATAACAATGCCGTCATAAACAAGCGGAGAGCCGGTTAGGAAGCTGTCATTAACCTCATACGTTACCCCTTCGGTGCCGCTGACCGTCCCCAATGCATCGTGTATAATCACGACGGTTACTTTTGCTGCCGCTAACGCCGCCAACAATTGACTCACGCCGGAACTGTCGAAGCCTTGCGCCAACAAAACCCCAACCCGCAATGTATCCGTCACAAACCTCGTATTCATCAGACTAAGCGCCGGGGAAGATTTCGTAACCGGAGATTCCGCTACATCCGGCACCGTTGCGCCTAATTCCTTGGCAACGCTTTGAGCCAACTCGGTGCTGATATGGGCAAGCACATCCACCCATTCCTGTCGCACGAACGTCCGACATTTCCCCAGCTCAAAGGAGAACGCGCCGACAATATGATGCTTCTCCACGTCGCTCATGCTGTTCCAGAACATTTTCGCTTGCGAGTAATGGTCTTTGAATAGCGGGGCGGTCGATCTGACCTTATGCCCCTCCACCGTCGATGGATAAGTGACGAACCCGCCCTGAGTGCCGGGAACCGTATGGGGGGTATTGTCGGCAAGTCCATTGCGATGATAGGCAACTTTGCCGCGGTCGATGACCATCCTCGAAGCGCCGTCGCGCTGATTGTTGGCAAAAGGGCATACAGGCCGGTTGATCGGCAATTGCTGATGATTGGGCCCAAGCCGCGCCTGCTGGGTGTCCGTATAGGAGAAGAGCCTTCCTTGAAGGAGCGGATCATTGGAAAAGTCAATGCCTCTAACGATATTTCCAGGGTGAAATGCGCTTTGTTCCGTTTCGGCAAAAGCATTATCGACATTGCGATTAACGGTCAGCTTGCCGACCGGGCGCAGCGGAAAATCTTCTTCCGGCCATAATTTCGTCGGGTCTAACAGATCGAAATCAAAGGCAAATTCGTCTTCCTCTTTAATGACTTGAATAGCCAGCTCATACTCGGGGTAGTTGCCCATCTCTATATTTTCCCATAAATCTCTGCGATGGTAATCTGCGTCGGATCCGAGGCGCTGCGCTTCGTCCCAAATTAAACAATGCACGCCCAGCAACGGTTTAAGGTGAAATTTAACAAAGTGGGATTTGCCGTCTTTGTTCACTAAGCGGAAAGTATGTACGCCGAACCCTTCCATCGTTCTGAAGCTTTTAGGAAACGCGCGGTCCGAAGCGATCCACAGAGACATATGGGCGGCTTCTCTGTTGTTGGCCATGAAATCCCAGAAGGTGTCGTGGTCGGTTTGGCCTTGCGGATATTCGTTATCCGGCTCGGGTTTAACAGAATGAATTAAATCGGGGAATTTGATCGCATCCTGGATAAAGAACACCGGCATATTGATCGCAACCAGATCGAAGTTGCCGTCATCGGTATAAAACTTGATCGAGAAGCCCCGAACATCCCGATTGGTTTCATTGCAACCCTTGGAGCCGACAACTTGCGAGAATCGGACAAACAAAGGCGTTTTTTTATTAGGGTCCTGCAAAAAATCGGCCATCGTTAAATCCGACAATGACTCATAGGGCTGAAATTCTCCATAAGCCCCGCAACCTCTCGCATGTACGACACGTTCGGGAATTCGTTCGCGGTCAAAATGAGCCAATTTTTCGCGCGCAAGAAAATCCTCCAGAAGCGTAGGTCCGCGCTCGCCGGCCGTTAGCGTATTTTCATCGTCGGAAATCGTAATGCCTTCGTTGGAAGTCATTTTCTTTCCTTTGGTTTCGTGAATAAACGACTCCAGTTGCTCGCGCTTTTTGTTAGTCGAATCTACAGGGTTGTTCAATACGTCCCACCTCAAAAAATTTTTAATATCGGTGAGAAGTATGCCCGTGGAGATAGGCTTATTATGCAAGATTGCCCTCTTTGCGGAGCCACCAGACGCCCGCGCATTCGGGTAAGCGGGTAAGCTTGTCGGCGGCAACTCGGTCTCCCAGCTCGTCTCCGAAGAAGAAGCGGGCCAGCCGTTCCGCCTGCTCGGCGTCGGCGAATTCGTAGTCGGTGCGAATCCAGCGGTGGGAGAAACCGTAAACCTCCGTTAGCTTGCGGTAGTACGGAAGCAGAAATTCCGGCGGGGAGGGGGTCTCGCTGCCTGTGCCCATCGTCTCGAACAGGATAACCGTGCCTCCCGGTCGAAGGATTCGTTTGATCTCGCCGATAACAAGCTCCAGGTTCCGCTCCCAATCCGAAACGTTGCTGCTCGCGAGGTAGCAGACGCTCCAGCCCGAGACGATCAGATCCGCGCTGTTGTCGGGCAGCGGAAGCTCGCGATGATCGGCGACTTGAACGGACCAATTGTCGAGACCGCCTTCCTGCAGCCGCTCGGCTGTAATGCTCAGCATCGCTTCCGCAGCGTCCAAGGCGACCAGTGATTTGGCTGCCGGAGCGAGAACGACCGACAGTCGTCCGGTGCCGGCGCCCATGTCGACGATGTCCAAACCTTCGATCGGAACGATTTCTTCAATCACAGGCAGCAGATTGGGTTGTCTAGCAATCATTTCGTGGTATTGCGCGGCCTCTTCGCGGTAGATGTCATCATGATTCGGCATACGGATGCTCCTTTTTGTCGGCATATAAAATGTGCAGACGCTCGTTCAGACGATAGAGCTGCACGAAGTAGTTGCGATTCTCGAACCAATGCCTTAGCGTGCGAGCTTCAGGATAGCTGGAGGGCGGACGATCCCCCTCCTCTGCCGATGCCATCAGATCGGCGATAGCGATCCGACCTCCCGGCTTTAACACCCGATCCATCTCCTCCAACGCAAGCTGCTGCTGATTGCCGGTCAGGTGGTGGAATGCGAAGCTGGTGACGACGAAGTCGAATTGCTCTCGCAAAAAAGGCAGCGCAAGGAAGTTGCCTAATCTTGTCTCTATCTCCGGATGCTTCTCCCGGCAGAGCCGAAGCATTTCGCGGGATTGGTCGACGGCGGACATGCGGCAGCTCGCGGTGAGAAATTTGCCTGCCAGATTGCCGGTTCCGGTCCCGATGTCTAGTCCGCGTTCGTTCTGTTGCGGACGGATTAGCCGAACAACTCTCTCCAAGGCATCCTCGTAATCTGCGTAATCTCCCTCATTGGCCCCCACGCGTTCGTCGTGGGTCGGTGCCAGACGATTAAAGTCCCAGCGATCCTTCCAGCCGGCGCGTTGTTCTCTTAGCTGCCTCGAAGCGTTCGCCAATCCAAAAAGATGCTCCAGAGGCAACGTTCGTTCGCGCTGCACCAGCTCGATCATGCGGTCGGTGGTCTCGACCGCCTGCTTGAGCTGAAGCCACTCGGACATCAGCGCCGAGCGCTGCATCTCCAAGTAATAGCGGAGCTCCTCCACTCCGTTGCGCTCCAACTTCTCCAGCGCCTGCTTAATATCGGACAGCGACAGATGGGCTTCGCGCAGCGCCACGATCGTCTGCAGCCGCCAGAGGTCCTGCTCGGAGAAGGAGCGATAAAGGTTGTTTTGTTGCTTGGCGGGCGAGAGCAGTCCCTTCTTCTCGTAGAAACGGATCGTACGCGGCGTGATCCCCAGTTTGTCGGCAGCTTCTTTAATGTTCACGGCCCTTCCCCCTCGGCTCTATTGTAAACGTTGACCTAAGGTCAAGGTAAAGAGGGGATTTGGGATTGGGGGAGGAAAGGAGCGGAAGGACGCTGCGAGCGCAAAATGCAATAACGCCGCTCCCCTCTTGCAGGAAGCGGCGCCGGCGTGTATGGTAGCAGTATTCGCGAACGATGGTTTGAGATCAGGCAGCAGTCGCATGGGGGAAGGTATGAACTTGGGGATAGTCGAAACAATCACGCTGGCCATCGCAGCGCTGGCCCTTCTGGTCGTCTGCTCGATCGTCTGGACAAGCTGGAGAAACGGCATAACGCCGACACCCACTTCGCCGCGCGTTATGCGAGCTGTGGCTGAGGAAGTCAATCGGTTGAACAGCGAGGGGGTGCTTGTAGAGGCCGGATCGGGTTGGGGAACGCTTGGCCTGTATCTGGGACGGCATTGCGAGAATTGGAGGGTGGAAGGCGTGGAAAATTCGCCGGTTCCGCTAATCCTATCCAAGCTTGCTGCCTGGATCGCGGCGGGAAGCTGGCGCTTATCGCGCCGAGAGGGTCCTGGCCGCTCCGTTAGTTTTCGCAGGGGCAATCTCTACGATGTCTCGTACCGGGAAGTCGATGCAGTCGTCGCGTATTTGTATTCGGGGGCGATGCGGCGTTTCGGTCCGCTGCTGGCAGAGCAGCTGAGGCCCGGCGCGCACGTCGTCAGCGTCTGCTTCGCCTTGCCGGATTGGCAGCCGGAACGGGTCGTGACTTGCTCGGACTTGTACAGGACAAGGATATACGTATACCGCAAATAATAATAGCGCAAGAAGCCGCCCCGAGGCCGGTTCAGACCGGCAGGACGGCTTCTTGCGTTATTATTTAATCGCTGAGGTTTTGTAATCGCCAGAATCGATCATCTCATCTACTGTTAAGAGATCGTAACCATCTTTTTGCAAGTCTTTGATAATTTTCGGCAACAGCTTAACTGTATGGTCGAGTGCGTCCTTGCGTCCTCCGAAGGAATGCATCAGAATAATTCCGTCTTTACGGGTATTGCTCATAACGTTCTTGTACATATCCGAGACGGAGGTGCCCGCCCAGTCCTTAGTGTCGACCGTCCAAGCAATGTGTTTCATGTCGGCTTTGTGAATCGTCTCCAACACGCTCTTCGACAGAGCGCCGTAAGGAGCGCGCATCAGCCGCGGAGAAACGCCGGTCGCTTGCTTGATGATTTGCTGAGTTTTGTCGATCTGTTGGGCGACGTCCTTGGCCGACAGCTTCGTCAAGTCGGCGTGAGACCAGGAATGGTTGCCCAGGGCGTGACCTTCGTCAACGATTCGCTTGGCGATTTCCGGGTATTTCTTGACTTGGGTACCGACGAGAAAGAAGGTCGCTTTGACGTCGTATTCCTTAAGGATATCCAGAATTTGCTCCGTATACTTGTGGTCCGGGCCGTCATCGAACGTTAAGGCGACACGGGGCCGAGACTTCGTGTCTTTCTTTTCATTCGTGTCATTCTTGGGCTTGCTCGGGGGCGGCAGAAGCTTGCCGCCGCCTTGCTCGGAAGGATGGACGGCCGTACCGGCTTCCTGTTTCGCCTCTGAAGGGTCAGCGTCTGCGAATACCGCAGTTTCCTGACCGGATTCTATGTTGGAGGAGCTTGTCGCCGTGTCGGCGGAGCCGCCTCCCGTCATTCCGACAAACTGCGCCTCCCGAATAAGAGAGCATCCGACAAGAGCCATCGATAGCATCACAATACAGAACGCGCCAAGCAAGCCGCGCCCGAAAAATTTTGTTCCCCTCATAGCTGTATCCTCCACGTTTCCTCTTCCCAACCAGAAAAGAGAGGCGCTCGGGGATGATCGGCGCAGTCGGGATCCCCATCCCCGACTGCAGCGATCGACTTCGCTGTCCGTTCTCTTTGGTTATCCTATTAGACGTAACAGCGGCCAAAAAGTTGGAGGATTTCTTGCGGTTTTTTAAACTTTTTGTCGGAAGGTTGTCCATAGAAGACAGTTCTGTCAGAAGAAGGTTCGGAACAGCTTCTTTTTCCGCTCCGGCAAAGAAATCTGCTGGACGGACGGCTGAGCGGGCGGCAGGCGCGGTTCATCGGTTTTCGCCGGAGAGCCGAGCTTCGTTGTCCGGCTCTCCAGCGTTTCGATGGCGGCCGCGAGCTGTACGACGGTTCGGCGTAGCTCCTCCAGCTCGGCGCGATGCTGGCGCACCTGCGCGGAGACGACCTCGTCCGCCTTCTGGTCCAGAGAGCGCTCAACCTCGAAGATACGCAGCAAGAGCTCTCTCCGATCCGCGCCGATTGTTGGAGATGAAGGGGAGTCGGCTGGCTTGTCCGCTGAAGCGGAAGCGCCCGGAAGGGTAATTTGCTCAAGCGTATGCCCGCGTTCGATCTCGCTCTGGATATGCTGAAGCAGGGCGAACTCGCGCTGAGAGAACACGTAGTGTCCCAGCGGGTCCTTGCGGAAGGAAGCGGGGTAGTGGGCCGCCCAGCGCTTAATGGTAGTTTGGCTTACGCCGAGCCGCTCCGCCGCCTCTCTCGTTTTCAAATTGTTCATCGACGTTCACTCCAATCGCAGCATTCTTTTTTAACCCTATTCGATATTCGTTTCCTTCCCCCTGCGGGGGCGACAAAGGTAGTGGCGATTCGGCAAACAAAGTGCAAAATCGCGGAGGGCCGGGGCCATGCGGCGAGCGACGTCGTGGTACAATGGAAGGACATCAGGGTTTATTAAAGGAGAGTCTATGACAAAGCTGACCATCGCCACGACCCAATACGGGTTGACGGATATTGCTTCCGAAGAACAGTTCTGGAACGGAATCGCGGATAAAGTTCGGAGCGCGGCCGCGCAGGGAGCGGAGATGATCGTGTTCCCCGAATATACGACCGCTCATTTGCTGAGTCTGCTGCCGCCGTTGTCTTATGACGATGCATGCGCGTATTTGGACGGGAAGACGGACGAGTACTTGCGGTCTTTCGGCGAGCTAAGCCGGGAAAACGGAGTTGCGATCTTGGCGGGCACTCATGTGTGTAGAGGGGATCGTGCAGAGGGGGGCGGCGAAGCGGCGAGGGAAGACGGGGCAGTCGAGAATGCTATGGGGGGCCTCAAAGGCTTCGTGAACCGGGCATTCCTGTTCTTCCCCGACGGCCGGGTCGAAGCTCAGAGCAAAATTCATCTGACGCCGGAGGAACAGAGGCACTGGCCTTTGTCTCCGGGGGACGCTCTCAACGTATTCGATACGCAGTGGGGACGGATGGCCATCTTGACGTGCTATGACATCGAATTCCCGGAACTGGCTAGAGCCGCGGCGCTTAGAGGAGCGGAGACGATTCTATGTCCTTCGTACACCGAAAGCGCGCATGGATACCATCGGGTACGCTTCTGCGCGCAGGCGCGAGCGATCGAAAACCAACTGTTCGTCGTGCTGAGCGGGCTTGTCGGCACGCTGGCCGAGGAGCGCCCACAGGTGGATACGGCTTACAGCCAGGCGGGGGCGTTCGCGCCGTGCGACTTTCCTTTTGCGCCGGATGGCATTCTGGCCGTAGGGGAGACGAACGCCGATGCTGCGGTGCTCGCCGACCTGGACTTCGAACTTCTGCAGGACAATCGTTCAAGCGGAGGGGTTGCCCCGTTCTACGATCGCAAGCCGGAGCTGTATCGGCAGCTTGCCGAGGAGCTTGAGCCCGGTCGTTAAGGGAATCCGTGAGTGCGTTGGGCAAAAAGAGGGGGGCGACAGGCGGCGGCCTGTTGCACCCCTCTTTGAATTTTCGGTTAAGGCGCCAATGCTTACTTCATTCATGTTAGATTTGACAGTTGACACTGATATACACTGTTGTATACTGTTTATTGTAAGGGAGAGGTGATTAACCTGAATATCATCATTCAGCATTCATCGATGATTCCGATTTATGAACAAATCATTGAGCAGTTTAAAGGACAAATCGTAAAAAGAAGCTTAAGAGAGAACGATCCTTTACCTTCCGTAAGAAGCTTAGCCAAAGAACTAAACGTTAGCGCCCTGACGGTGAAGAAGGCTTACGACGCTCTTGAAGAATCGGGATTGATTGTTACCGTTCACGGCAAAGGCAGCTTTGTCGCTCCATTTAATCTGGAGCTTGAGAAGGAAGCGCGACAAAAGGAAATCGAGTCGGAGCTGGAGTCCACAATCAAAAAAGCGAAGCACTACGGAATTTCCAATGGTGATCTACAGGAATTATTTAATTTGCTTCTGGAGGGATAACCATGTTAGAAGTAAAAGACTTGAAGAAAAAGTATAATAATTTCCAATTGGACTGTTCCTTTCGAATTGAGGAGGACCAAGTCGTGGGCTTGGTCGGTCGCAATGGAGTAGGGAAGACGACCCTGTTTCGTTCGATTTTGGGGTTGCTCCGCCCGGACGAAGGTGAAATCAACTTATTCGGACGATCCGTTGCCCATCTTACGGAGGCCGACAAAGCGCGTATTGGCGTTACTTTCCCCCATAGCTTTTTTTCTGAACAGTTGACGATTGCTGAAATTAAACAGGTTATGATCGCTACCTATTCCGCTCAATTTAATGCGGCCGAATTTGATCAGAAATGCAATCGACTGCAGCTGCCCCTCGATAAAAAGGTGAAGAACTTCTCGACAGGCATGCAAACGAAACTGAAGTTGCTGCTAGCAATGTCTCACGAAGCCGACTTTTTGCTATTGGATGAGCCGACATCGGGTTTAGACGTTATTGTGCGGAATGAAATATTAGGAATGCTGCAGGATTACCTGGATCAGAAAAACAATCGAAGCGTATTAATCAGCTCGCATATCTCGAGCGATCTGGAGCAATTATGCGATTTTATTATTTTGATCGATGACGGGAAAATTATTTTACAGGAGGAAACCGACAACCTGCTAAACCATTACGGGATTTTGAAGGTTTCCGAGCAAGAATATTCTTCGTTGGAGCAAGAGTTTATTTTAGCCGCTAAAAAGAGAAGTTACGGGTACGCCTGTCTAACGAACGAGAGAAGATACTATCAGGAAAATTACCCCAAGATTGCGATCGAAAAAGGTTCCATTGACGAAGTGTTGATGCTGCTGGCGAAGGGGGAGGAACAATGAAGGGTTTGTGGGTAAAGGATTTGTTGGTCTTGAAAAAGCAAAAGCTGGCTGTCGTATTAATGTTTATTTTGGCAATATGCAGTTTGGCTATATTTGGTCGAATAGGCATTATGGTTGGAATGTCTGTGTTTTTAATGGTCGTTTCCATGGTTGTTTTGACCGCTTTGACGGTTGACCAGCAGAATCATGGCTTAATGTATTTGCTTACGCTGCCGATCAAGAAGAGGCAATATGTCGTTCAGAAGTATGTGCTGCTGCTGTTGGCTACGATCTGCTCTACGGTGGTTATGACGATCATCGCCGGGATTTTCGCGGCAGTTGCGGATTGGGACGTCGGCTTTTCCGATATTTTCACGAGAGTGTACAGCGTTGGTGTCGCGATGTTGTCCATCCTCATCCTGACGATGCAATATCAAATTAAACACGGTCCGGAAAAAGCCCAAGTCGCGATGTCCATCATTGGAGCGATTGTGGCTATTGCCATCGGCGGGGTAGTTGCGTTGGTCAAGTACACCTCGTTCGGCGAAGAAATCTTTAACCGACTTTATATGTATTATATCGAGCATGGAAGCCTGCTTATCCTGGTTTTCTTTACGGTAGCGGGCGCTGCGGTGGTTAGCCTGTCTTGCGCCAAGAGCATCAAGACGATTGAGAGTATGGAGATTCAGTAGCTGTTGGCTGGTCGGAATCCCAGTGTTGCGAATCGAGGCTTGGGAAGATTAGTTTGTACCTGTTCGTCTATCGGAGAGCATACAAAATAGGATATAATTGGTTTAGCACATAGAATGGCTTGAAAGGGCGGTCGGCTACCTCTCGCAGAAGGGAGGGATGCCCGTGACAGTATATGAAGCACTTATGATCATGCTTACTTTTGGTTTGCTGATCGTTGCGATACTGTCTGTAACACGGAAATAGACCGCCCCCAACGCAATAGGAATGCGGTCTATTTCCATATCCGTTTTTCCTGAAGCCGACCGCCTTTGAAGCGGCTACTGTGCCAGGAGGAGTCGTGTTAGCAGCACGGCTCCTTCTCTATTTTTATTATACTTTCACACCTATATACACGCAACCGTCTTTATACTCTGCATTGAAGATATGGGACAGTTAAACGAGAATACCCCCTATTCCCCCACCGTAGCCGGAGGAAACCACAGCGTGCGCAGGTTAACCCAGCCCTGGGAGTTGAAGGTGACGCCGCGCACAGTGGGAACGTATGCGGTCGGTAGCGGCTTTTCCGACAGGATGTGCAAATTCCGTTCCCGGATAAGCAGCGACTCGATTTTGTTCAGACTTTGGAGCCGATCCTCGGAATTCGGCTCTCTAAGCACGAGGGATAGCAACCGTTCGATGTCGATGCGAGTATGGGCGTCGACATGTTCGGCCATTGTCCGGTACGAGTCGTATAGCCGTAGTTCTTCGTCCTGGTCGCGCAGCAGCGAGAACAGAATGAGGTCGGATTCCAGACGAATCTCTCCCTTGAACTCCTCAGGCGAGACGGCTGACACCTCGCAATCGTAGCCATATCGCCCGAGGGCGTCGGCCAACGCTTCGGCATCGGCTTTGTATGGCAGAATCGTCGCGATCCGTAAAAGCACCGGGGCCTGTTCGGAGGGGGACGGCGGAAGCTCGGCGTTTTCTGAAGAGGTCCTCGTACCGCTCGCCGCTGCCTCCGCAGAATCGCCCTCGCTTTTTTCAACTTTCTCCAAGCAGCCGAACAAATGCTCCCGCAACGCCGGATCGGTCAACGGTCCGGCTTTTTGCGTGTTGCAGGTGACAAATTTGCGCACGGTCGTCTCCGAGTGGATTCGGCTCCATCCAGAGTTTCCGGCAGAGGCGTTCGGAATGACGTGGAAGGGGGAGGACTGATCCGGGGCAGAGCCAGAGCCACCCTCCGCTGCCCCCATCCTGTGGCCGTCGCCCGTCATCGCCTCGGCCGCCCAAGGAACATGAACGATCTCCACCCGGTCCAGATGCGCCCGCCCCTGAAAACACGGCCCGAACGCCTCCATCACGCACACCGTTTCATTCATCTGCGTCACCTTGAACGGCCCCGTGCCGACCGGCTCCGTGCCGAAGCGATAGCTTCCGAGCTGGTTCAGATCCTTCGGGACGATGGCTGCGCGACTCGTGCACAGGAACGGGAGGAACAGCTCGTTCGGCTCCTCCAGCTCGAAGCGGACGACGGTCGGATTAAGCGCCCGCACGGTCTTGATCTGCTTGTAGATAAAGCTATACAGCGTTCTTCGCGGGGATCGCACCAGACGCTCGAAAGTATAAACGACATCGTCTGCGCTAAGCACCTTCCCGTGATGGAACAGCACCTCCTTGCGCAAGTAGAACGTCCACCTCCTGCGGCTGTCGTCCGTGTCCCAAGCGTGGGCGATGCCCGGCTTTATGTCGTCTCCGGTATCCGAGCGCCGCACCAGTCCGTCAAACACGTGGCTAGCGACGAAGGATTCGGCCAACAAGTTCATATATAAGGGGTCTACCGTGTGGAGGGGTTGGCGGATTGGGATGCGCAGCGTATCGATCTGCCGGTCGTTGCTTGTCTCGACGTGGTGGCCGAAATAGGAGAGCAGTCGTCCCTGCAGATGCTCCTGCAGCGTGGAGGAGTTGCGATGAATCTTAATCTGGCCTATCGCCCGAGCGACGTCCTTGCGATTAATCGCCTGCAGCATTGCCTGGGCCGCGATGTCTTCCGCCTGCGCAAGGAAACTTAGCGTCGAGCGACGACCTCTGCCGCGAGTCGATTCCCACGCAATCCACCCGTTCCGGCTCATCGACCGGACGATGTTGGCGGCATTGCGCGGAGTGCAGTCGAGCAGCTTGGCAAGCTCGTCCAGCGTCGTCAGCGCCGATTCCGCGCCTCCGAATCGAGAGTGCAGCAGCAGAAATTGTTGATGCAGCTTCATCGTCCGCCACTCCTTTCCGTTCCCCGTATTCTAATCCTTTAACCCGGCCAATAAAATAGGAAATTTTCCAACGATTAGTTTCTATTTATCTTCCTATTTTAACATCTACAATAGGCATTAGAAACCGAGGAAACGGAGGGACGGATTTGCTCTCATCCCGCAAACCCTTAATCGGAAGCTCTTTGCTTGCGTTGATCGGCGCTTTTGCGCTTGCCGCAGTTCATCAATATTTGTTTTTTGATCACAATCCGGGAATCTCCTTCTTCCTCTTCATTGTATTTCTGTACGTGTACCTGTTCCACGATTGGAAGGGGCGGCTGAAGGAGGCGACGGGCTTCGCCTGGTTTCTGCTCGCAGTGATCCTGCTTCTATCGCTAACCTACGGACTGTTCTACAACCCGATCTTTCGGGTGCTTAACCTGCTGGCGATTCCCGGCTTGGTTTTTGTTCATCTCGCCGTGCTGCGCGGCTCGAACCGAATTGCGTGGTGGGACATTCGGATCATCGGCGAAGCGCTCGCCCATCTCATTCCGCGCAGTCTGCTGCAGATTCCTCGAGTGTTCCGGACGCTGCGCGCTGCACTGTTCAGAAGGCTGGACGGCGAACGTCAGAAAACCGCGACCAAAATCGTGATCGGTCTCGTCTTCGCGACCCCGCTGCTATTCGTCGTCATTCCTTTGCTGGCTTCGGCGGACGGCGCTTTTAACAAGCTTCTGAACGGCATTCCGGGGTGGATGAGCCGCTTCTCTCTGGGCGAGTTGTTCGGAAGAACGCTGTGGATCGTCGTATTCGGCATCCTGTTCGCGATCTATTATTGGAGCTTCGCCAAACCGCTGCGGCCCCGCAAAGCCGCCGACAAAGAGGACATTTCGTCATCTTCGAAGCCGAACATCGACTCGGTCGTGCTGACGACGCTGTTGCTGGCGGTCAACGCGGTCTACGTGCTGTTCGTGGTTATTCAATTCTCCTACTTGTTCGGAGCCTGGGACGGTATGCTTCCGGACGGAACGACTTATGCGGAGTATGCCCGGAGAGGCTTCGGCGAGCTGGTAGCCGTATCGGCGATCAATTTCGCGCTGCTGATCGTTTCGCTGACGTTCTCGGGAACGAGGAAGGGCGTCCTCAACTTCCTGCTGTACGTCTTGGTCGGCTGTTCGGGCGTTATGCTGTATTCGGCTTATATTCGATTGGCCATGTACGAGGAGGTATATGGGTACACGTACATCCGGTTTCTCGTTCATGCATTTATGATTTATCTGGCATTCCTGCTGCTGATCGCGGCGCTTCGTATCCGCACCTCCCTTGTGCCGATGGCAAAATGTTTTATCATTCTCAGCTTGGCCGCCTACACCCTGCTTAACTATGTCGGCATGGATCGGCTCATCGCGGAGAACAACATTGCGCGCTTCGAGGAGACGGGGAAGATCGATCGGTATTATCTGAACAATCTGTCGGCGGACGCGATTCCGACTCTCGTCGATTTCGCCGTGAAGCGTCAGGACGCGGAACTGAAGGAGTTGCTGGCCAACCGTCGGGCGAGACTGATCGACGAAAGCCGGGATTGGCAGTCCTTTAACCTGTCCGTCTATTCGGCCAAGAAAGCCGTGCAAACCATATCCAACCCTAACTAATCCCCTGCGGGAAAAAAGGAGACGAGGAAATTGGGCTACATAGCGGAATTGCGTGAGGTTGTCGGGACGCGCCCTTTAATAATGGCCGGCGCTTGCGTGCTGGTGTTCGATGAGAGAGGACGGCTGCTGCTGCAAAGACGCTCGGACAGCGGAGATTGGGGAACGATCGGAGGGGCGCTGGAGCCCGGCGAATCGCTGGAGGAAGCGGCAGCCCGGGAGCTATGGGAAGAGACGGGGCTGACGGCCAGGAGGTTTCGGCTGATCGATTTGTTTTCCGGCAGAGACATGTATTACTGCTATCCTCATGGCGACGAGGTCTACAACGTTATGGCCGTGTACGAGGCTATCGGAGCCGAAGGGACGCCGCAGGTAAATGATCAAGAAGGTTTGGAGCTGGGCTATTTTGATCCGGAAGCGCCGATCGAGGAGTTGAACACGTTTACGGGACGGGTGCTTGCTAAGTTGGGCTATTTGGTTCATGCCAAGCGGAAGGAGGCATAGTCTTCATGGTCATGTACGTAGAAATGTGTATAATGAGGACATCGAGCGCAAGGAAGGATGAGAAAATGCTGGCGGTAACCGAGTACAGCGTGGAATTGATAAAGGACCCATTTCGGATTTTGTCGGGAAAGCGTTACGAGTTCGTCATCGAGCTGGATCTCGACGAGGAAGACGATCTGTATTCCGCGAACGGAATCGAAATCAAGGCCGTCTACAAGGTGGACGGAGAGCAGGGAAGCGTCGTAAGCTACGGACTGTATGAGAAAGCTGCGGGACGTTATATCGATGCCGAACTGGAGGACGAAGAAGAGGCGGCGCTGGCCGATTTCTGCAAGGCGCATTATTCGGAGGGCGACGAATAATCGAGACAGCTCAGAGCAGCAAATTTCCCACATTTCAACCGGGGTTTGCTGCCTTTTTTTGTTTCAAATTTAAGGTTGTGTTCGCGTAGACGCGAACTGACGGAACGGTTAAGATCGAAGCATGCGCACAGAAATTGGAAAATGGGAGGGCGGAGACACTGTCGTTCGTAATTCGACTGAAGTGGTTTTTCAAGGAAAGATGGGGCAGCTACACTCTGGCTATCGGTTTAATGACGCTGGTCAGCTTGCTCTCAATGATTCCTCCCCGGTTGATCGGGAACGAGATCGACGTGATGGAGAAGGGGGCACTCACCGCCGCGGAGCTGAGCCGGACGGTTTTGATTCTTGCGGGCCTTTCGTTGCTCACGTATGTCTTCGTCTATATATGGATAACTAACTTATTTGGCAATTCCGTGCTGATCGAGAAGCTGCTTCGTTCAAGGCTGCTCAAGCATCTGACCCGAATGCGCCCTTCGTTCTTCCAGCGCCGCAGTACGGGACAACTGATGGCATTGGCGACCAACGACGTGTCCGCGATCGGACAGACGGCCGGGTACGGCGTTATGACGCTTGTGAACACCCTGGTCGGTATATCGGTCGTCGTCATAATGATGCTTAGCTTTATCAGCGCCAAGCTGATGCTTGCCGCACTGATTCCGCTGCCGCTGCTTGTCGTAGTCATCAGCAAGCTTGGAGGCGTCGTTCGCGGAAGATTCATGGCGGCTCAGGAATCGTTCGGCCGTATGAACGACCACGTTTTGGAAGCGATTTCCGGCATTCGCGTTATCCGTTCCTATGTTCAGGAGAAGGACGACTTGCAGGCCTTCGATCGGTTGACGAGCGATGTAATGGACAAAAACCGCAGAGTAGCGATATTGAACGCGCTATTCCATCCTTTAATCTCTTTCATCGTGGGCGCAAGCTTTGCGATCGGGATCGGCTATGGTTCTTACCTGGTGTTCCAAAGCGAAATCTCGTTTGGCCAGCTTGTGACCTTTAATATTTACCTGGGAATGCTGATCTGGCCGATGATCTCTTTCGGCGAGTTCATTAATGTGCTGCAGAGAGGCAGCGCTTCGGCGGGGCGACTGGACGAAGTGCTGGCCGAGAAAGCCGATGTGCAGGATGCGGAGGTTCCGGTAGAGCCGGCGATTCCGGAATCGATCGAAATGAAGGCGCTGTCGTTTACGTATCCGTCCGCAAATGTACCTAGTCTGGTCGACGTCACGGTGCGACTGAATCGCGGGCAGACGCTGGGGATCGTCGGCAAAACCGGCAGCGGCAAGAGCACCCTGCTGAAGCAGCTTCTGCGGCAGTACCCCTTATCCGCCGGCATGCTGTTCGTGTCGGACGTCCCGGCGGAAAACATCGCGATAGAGCGAATGAAGATGTGGATGGCGTACGTGCCGCAAGAGCACCTGCTGCTCTCCAAGACGATTCGCGACAATATCGCGCTTGGCAAGCCGGACGCTACGGCGGAGGAGATCGATCGGGCGGTCGAGATGGCGTCCTTCACCGGCGATGTCGCCCAACTGCCGCAAGGGCTGGAGACGCTGATCGGCGAGAACGGCGTCATGCTGTCCGGGGGCCAGAAGCAGCGGCTCTCGATCGCCCGAGCGCTGCTCGTCGACGCGGAGGTGCTGCTGCTGGACGACTCCTTGTCGGCAGTGGACGCAAGGACGGAGAGCCGCATTGTGGCCAACATCCGTCGCGAGCGCGCCGGCAAGACGACGTTGATCACGACGCATCGCCTGTCCGCCGTCAGCCATGCCGATTGGATCGTTGTGCTGGACGAAGGGCGAATCAAGGAAGAAGGCACGCACGAGCAATTAATGCTGTTGGGCGGATGGTACAGACAGCAGTGGGATCGTCAACAGATGGAAGCCGGCTTGGAAGAATAAATCGAATCCATCAGGATCGGAGGCTTGTATGAATTCCCAACGATCAACGGGGAGCAGGCTGCTCTCTTATGCGCTCGTCTACAAATATCGAATTATCGGCGCATTGGCGATTCTGCTTTGCTCTGTAGGAGCGGAGCTTGCCGGGCCGTTCATTGTCAAGACGATCATAGACGGGCATTTATCTCCGCCGACGGGAGATATCGGTCCCGTACTGGTTTTACTCGCCTTTTACATCGGCTTGGTGTCGCTGTCGGGCGTATTGAACTTCTCGCAGTCTTACTTGCTGCAGGCTACGGCGCTTCGAATTATCAAAAATATGAGAATGGACGTTATGCGTCACATCCAGCGTATCCCTCTTCGCTATTTCGATAATACGCCGGCGGGACAGATCGTCTCGCGAGTAGCCAACGACACGGAGGCGATCCGGGAGCTGTTCATGAGCTTTATGGCGACTTTCGTCGTCAGCTTTGCTCATCTGCTTGGGATATATATCGCTCTCTTCATTTTGAATGTGGAGCTTGCTCTATACACGTTGGCACTTCCGCCAATATTTGCGGTCATTATGTACTTTCATTTGAAGTATTCCAAGAAATACGTCGCGATCATGCGCGCTAGACTCAGCGATATGAACGCAATGATCAACGAGTCGATCCTCGTCATGCCGATCCTTCAAGCTTTCCGTCGGGAGAAGGCGACGCTGGAGGAGTTTGAGCGACTGAACGAGGACCGTTACGTCGCGCAGGTGAAGCAGTTCCGGATATTCTCCCTCTCTTCGCGGAATATCGTCGGAACGATCGGCAGCTTGGTTACCGCGTTCGTCATCTGGCATTTCGGCAATCTGTCGATCGCCGGCGCCGCGTTGTCTTTTGGCGTGCTGTACGCGTTTATTGACTACCTGGGGCGTATCTTCAATCCGATTATCGGGATATTCGATCAGCTTATGAACGCGCAACGGGCATTCGTCTCCGCGGACAAAGTGTTTGCCATCCTCGATATGGAAGGCAGAGAGGTCGAGGAGACTTCGGGGGCCGTTAAGCCTAAAGGAGAGGTGAAGTTCGAGAACGTCACTTTCGCCTACAACGACGACGATCACGTGCTGAAGAACATCTCTTTCACTGCCCGCCAGGGGGAGACGGTTGCGCTCGTCGGCCATACGGGATCGGGCAAAAGCTCGATCATCAATCTGCTGCTGGGCTTCTATGAGCCGGGTTCGGGACGAATTACCATCGACGACGTCGACATTACGACGCTGTCCAAGCAGCAGCTTCGCAAGCATATGGGCATCGTGCTGCAGGATCCGTACCTGTTCGCGGGAGATATCAAGTTCAACGTGAGCCTATATAATAAGGAGATATCGCTGGAGCAGGTCAAGCGGGCGTTGGCCGACGTCGGCGCGGCCTCGTTCGTCGAGCAGCTTCCGCGCGGATACGACGAACCGGTCGTCGAGCGGGGAAGCACGCTGTCGTCGGGGCAGCGGCAGCTGATCTCCTTTGCTCGGGCGCTGGCGTTCGATCCGTCCATCCTGATCCTCGACGAAGCGACGGCCAGCATCGACAGCGAGACGGAAGGCCTGATCCAACGGGCGCTCAAAGTCGTTAGCGAAGGCCGGACGACGCTCGTCATCGCTCACCGACTGTCCACCATTCGCGAAGCCAGCCAAATTCTCGTGCTGCACCGCGGCGAGATCGTCGAACGCGGCAACCACGACGAGCTGATGGCGCTTCGCGGCCGCTACTTCAAAATGTACCAGCTTCAGACAGGGGAGAAGGCTTCGTTGGTTATCTAGTTGGCCGGGGTAGCTGCATTCGCGCAAAGGAACATATTGAAGAGGAATAATCGTCTGTGGGCCTTTTGAAAATTAGTGTGATTATTGACTGACGTGATAAAATTTGATTTTATAAGGACATAAGCGTGTGAAGCACACCGCTCTAGCACCCGATTGGGGGCTGGGGCGGTTATTTTTTTATAAGGGAGTGAATGAGGGATGGAGAAGCCCTTCGAAACGGAATACCTATCGTGGATAGAGCGACATATTCATGAAAGTCGTGGAGAGCGCCAACGGAGAATCAAGGAGCGTCACGGATTTGGGGAGAAACTATTTTTAGAGCAAGCGTGGTGGCCTGTCGTAGGAAGTCTGGATAGTTTATATCCCGAATATGAGTTTGTTGATACGCAAGGGAAATATATCTATATGGATTATGGATATATCCGCGCCCCTAGACCAACCTGCATTGAATGTGATGGATTTGGTTCGCATGCTCGTGATATCGACAGAAATACTTTTACAAGGGGACTGGACAGGCAGAACGAGATCTCCTTGGCTAGCTGGAATATCTTGCGATTCTCCGTTGATAAGTTAAAAGAAGACCCGGCAGACTGCCAAAGATATATCCGAAGAATGATGGAGGAGTGGTACAGGCAAGAGCGAGCAGGTTTACTTGAACTTCCGTTGTATCAGCGGGAAATCGTCCGCCTCGCTGCCCGCTCGGTAAATCCGATTACTGTGGAGATGGCATGCGACAGTCTAGGGAAAAAGGAGAAGTTTGTGAGAAAAGAGATGAAGGAGTTGACCGAGAAACAGATTCTAGAGGAAGTTTCGGGAACAAGGCGTATTAGTGCTTACCGTCTAACTCAGAAAGGTCGGTTACTTTAGATAAAGGGATACCCATTAAGGGGAGCTCTGTCTAACGGTCTGACAGACCGTAACGAGAGGGAAAAGGTGGTTGGCGGGTCGTCTAACGGTCTGACAGACCGTAACTAGAGGGAAAAGGTGGCTGGCGGGTCGTCTAACGGTCTGACAGACCGTAACGAGAGGGAAAAGGTGGTTGGCGGGTCGTCTAACGGTCTGACAGACCGTAACGAGGATGAAAAGGCCATGAGAACAAGTGGTGGCGGGTCTAATAACACCCGAGAATGAAACCAATTGTGCCAGGCAAGCTAAAGAGTGGTACACTAGTGGTGAAGTACCCATTTTTGGCGCTAGCCTAGGAGGGAATACGAAGCATGAACGCGTTTGAATGGTATAATCCGACCAAGCTGGTCTTCGGAGCGGACAAAGTCGGGCAGTTGGGGGAATTGATTGAACCCTACGGAAAGCGGATCTTGCTCGTATACGGCGGAGGGAGCATCAAGAAAACCGGGCTGTACGACGACGTGATGTTCCAGCTAAGGAATATCGACGCTACGGTCCACGAGCTTTCCGGAGTCGAACCGAATCCGCGTCTCTCTACGGTAAACCGCGGCATCGATATCTGCCGGACCGAGGGCATCGAGTTTATCCTCGCGGTCGGAGGCGGAAGCGTGCTGGACGCATCGAAGGCGATTGCGGCGGGCGCCGTGTACAAAGGCAATGTGTGGGATTTTACGATCCGCAAAGCGATCATTCAAGATGCGCTGCCGCTTGGAACCGTTCTTACCCTCGCGGCTACAGGCTCGGAAATGAACGGCAACGCCGTCATTACCAATTGGGAGACGAAGCAGAAGAGGGGACTCGGCAGCAAGCTGGTTTATCCCCGATTTTCGATATTAGATCCAAAGCTGACCTATACCGTTCCTCGCGACCAGACGGTGAACGGAATCGTCGATATGATGTCGCACGTGTTCGAGCAGTATTTTACGCTGACGACCGACATTCCGCTGCAAGAGCGGTTTGCGGAATCCGTTCTGCTGACCGTCATCGAGAACGGGGAGAAAGCGCTGGAGGATGGCACCGATTACGATGCTCGGGCAAATCTGCTGCTTGCGGGTACATATGCGCTCAACGGTACGCTGCCTAACGGGGTGACGACGGATTGGGCGACGCATGGCATCGAGCATGAAGTGAGCGCCATCTACGACATTGCGCACGGAGCGGGACTGGCGATTCTGTTCCCGAACTGGATGAAGTATGTGTACAAAGAACGGATAAGCAAATTCGTGCAGTATGCGGTGCGAGTCTGGCAGGTCGATCCGACCGGCAAGAGCGACGACGAGATTGCGCTTGAAGGCATCGCGGCGACGAGGGCGTACTTTACGCGAATCGGAGCCCCGGCAACGCTTGGCGAAGTCGGTATTAACGACGAGCATCTGGAACGAATGGCGGAAGAAGCGACCCAGTTTGGACCGATCGGCTCGTTTATGCTGCTGTCGCGGGACGACGTTTTGAATATTTTGAAAGCCAGTCTGTAAACCCCTATGGGGAAAGACGCAACAAGCGATAATTTCGAGAGGCTGCCCGATTCCGTCGGAGCAGCCTTTTGTTATAGGCGCTGCCTGCCTCATAAACGGTGCATCCTCTGGAAAACCTATCCTGAAAAGCAGCGTTTCAGGAGGGAATCATGGGATTTATCAAAAGGATGCTAACCAACAATCGGAAAGAAAGCAAGTCGCCGCCAGGCATAACGAGACGGGCGCCTGCTCACGGAAGACGCGCGACGGGCGATATTGCCGCCAATGTAGAATACGTCCACGACGCTTTGTTCCATACAGACGATCTTCAGGAGCGTTCGTTCGAGCAGGCGGATCGGCCCGCGCTCCTCGTCTACTTGAGCTCGGTTTGCGATCTCGCGAAAATTCATGAAGCGATCTTAAAGCCTTTGCTCAACTCGGAGGATAAGGATCCCGAACGTATTATACCTGCGGCCGATATGCGTAGACTAACGGATCTGGAGTCTGGGATCGAACTGTTGCTGCGAGGCTACACTCTTCTTTTCCGTCACGAACGGGAAGAGTTTTACGCAATCGAGACGGCGGTGATCGTGCAACGTTCCGTGGACGAGCCCAGCAACGAAAAAGCCGTCCAAGGCGCGCACAACGGCTTCATCGAAAGCCTTCATGTCAACCTGCAGCTTGTTCGCAGGCAGATCGGCAGCCGCAATCTGGTCGTACGGCGGTATTCGCTGGGCAATATGACGAAAACCGAGGCTTCCCTCGTCTATTTGAACGATCTTGCCGATCCGGAAATAGTCGAGGATATCGATCAAAGGTTGAGAGCCATCGACGCGGACAATCTGATGAACGGTTACTTGGTGCTGGAGTATATCGAGGATCGTTCCTTTTCGCCCTTTCCGCAAATTCTTCAGACTGAGCGTCCCGATCGCGTCGCGGCCAATCTGCTCGAAGGGCGCGTCGCCCTATTGATGGAGGGGACTTCCGCGGCATTGCTTATGCCGTCAAGCTTCTTCGTTTTTTATCAGTCCCCCGACGATTACAACAGCCGTTCGCTAGCCGGCTCCTTTATCCGGCTGCTTAGGCTATTCAGTTTTTTAATCACGATAACATTGCCGGCTTATTATATTGCCGTCGTGTCTTTTCATTACGAGGTCATCCCAATGGAACTTTTTTATCAAATCAAAGGGAGCGTCGAAAGGATTCCTTATCCCCCTATCCTTGAGGCGCTGTTCATGGAACTGACGATCGAGCTGCTCCGCGAAGCGAGCATAAGACTGCCGACCCCGGTCAGCCAGTCAATCGGTATTGTCGGCGGACTCGTCATCGGCGACGCGGTTGTGCGCGTAGGTTTGGTTTCTTATCCGATGATTATCGTCGTAGCTCTCACGGCGATAGCCTCGTTTGTCGTGCCGTCGCACGAGATGAGCTATTCCGTGCGCCTGTTGCGCTTTCCGGTTATGATCGCAGCCTCGATGTTCGGGTTTATCGGCATCGCCTTTTGTCTGACGGCCATATTCGTGCACCTGTGCAAGCTGAAGTCCTTCGGTACGCCTTACTTCGCTCCTGTGGCTCCGTTTCGCATCCTGGACTGGAAGGACGCGCTTGTCCGGCTGCCCTACTGGAAGCTCAACGAACGGCCGAACGATCCTCGTCCCCAGAAGCTGGTTCAGGAGCGCAGGTCCAAGGAGGGCGGCAGGCATGATCAAGAATAAAGAACGGATAACGCCGGGACAGTTGATGATTCTCATTGTTCAAACCCAGATTGGAGTCGGGGTGCTGTTTCTCCCGTCCACAGTAGAGGCGAAGGCGTATAACGACGCGTGGATTGCGGTAATTCTGGGCGGCGGTGCATCGGCGGCGCTGCTGCTGGCGATCTGGGCGCTTGGCCGGAGGTTTCCCGGAATGGTCTTCTTTGACTTTTTGCCGCTGCTAATGGGCAAGCCGCTGGGAAAAATCGTCCACACTATATATGCGGTCATGTTTATTGCGGAATGCGGCGTGATTCTCGCGCAATTCGGCGATGTTGTTAGGGACTGGATTTTCAGCAGTACGCCCTCTTGGATGATTTTGGGTTTAATGCTTGCGGTTTCCGTATATATGGCAGTTGAAAATTTGCGGTTCATCACCCGGTTTTTCGTGCTGACGTTTATTCTTATTTTCGTGTTGATCCTAATAGCCTTGTACGCTTACAGAGAAGCGGAATGGCTGTACGCATTGCCGATCGGCAATGCGGGCTTCCTGAATATTTTGAAGGGTTCGGCGCTGTCGATGAACTCCTTTTACGGATTCGAAATTCTACTGTTCGCCTTTCCTTTCGTGCAGGGAAGCAGCAGGTCGGTGCTGAAGGCAGGGATGTACGCCAATTTATTTTCTACCGTTGTCTACGCGTTCCTGGTATTTACCTGCGTGCTCGTCTTTACGCCGTTGGAGCTGAGGCTGATTCCCCAACCGATTCTTTATATGGTCAAAGCGCTGTCGTTTACCGTGTTCGAACGGGCAGATCTTTATTTTCTGGCTATATGGACGGTGGTCGTCCTCACTACTGTGATGGCCTACCTGTATATGGCGGCCAAGTCGGTGTCCTCCTTGTTCGGAAAATCCCGGCATGCCGGGACGGTTCCCGTTGTGGCCGCAATGATTTGGATTCTGGCCATCTATCCGCATGACCAGGATATGATCGATTGGATGCAGAGGATCGTCTCCGCGCTGACCACGCTGACCTTGGTCGTGCTGCCGACATTGCTTCTGGTAATATCCTATATTCGTAAGATCGAGCGGAAGGAGCAAGTGCAAAAGGGATGAGACACGCGATCAGGGCGGCCGCATTGGCGTTCCTGGCCCTTGCGGCGAGCGGCTGCTGGGACCAGCAGCTGTTGAAGGACGAGCGGAATATTAGCATCGGAGGCATCGATACTGCTTCGAAAGGTTTGATTAGGGCAACGGTATCGATACGGGACATTCTCGTCTCCGAATCGGGCAGCAAAGATACGAGCGAGGTTCATTCCGTGGTGGCGAGAAGCACGGATCATGCTCGCGAGCTGCTGGACGACGAAGTGTCGGGTCAATACTCGTCGGCGAAAATGCGCGTTTTGGTCCTTGGCGAGGAGATGGTTCGGAGTCGCGATATTATGCCGTATTTGGACGTTTATTACCGCGATCCCCGAAGTCCCTTAAATGCGCGAGTCGCGATCGCACAAGGCAAAGCTGAGGACATTATCCGCCTCAAAATGGTCGGTCCCAAGACGATCGGACTTCATATCGATAATCTGTTGAAAAGCATGGAGCTGCAATCGCAAGTTCCCAGCGTTACGATTCAGACGCTTCACCCGCTGGACAGGGGCTTTGATTTCTCCCTGCCCTATTTGAAGCTGACCGACGGGATGCCCAAGGTTGAAGGAATTGCCCTGTTCAACGGCGTGCATATGACGGGAAAGCTGAATCTGGATCGTTCAAAGATTTATCTGCTGCTCGCCGGCGAGAAGAATAAGAACCTGCGTATAACGCTGAAGATACAAAACGACGACAAGGACGAAGGATACGACTACACGACCATCGATGTTTTGAAAGCAAGAAGAAAACTGAAAATCCATGTCGACAAAGAAGGGCGTCCCAGAGTCGCGTTAAATGTTAGGCTTAGAGTGAGCGTCATAGAAGACCCGAGCAATCACTTATATAAGAAAGAGGTACTACACAAGCTGGAGAAGACATTATCCGAACGGTTAACGAATGAAGCTGATTCGGTCGTCGCGACGATGCAGGAAGCTCGGCATGACGGGTTCGGCATCGCCCGGAGGATTATGTCCTTTTATCCGAATCTATGGCGGAAGCTCGATTGGAAGGAGGTCTATCCGAGCATTCCGTTCGATGTCGGCGTAACTTTGGACGTAATCAATACCGGCATTATACGCTAATAGGACGCCCGAAAAAATTCGGGATAAATCGCCGTTTCTCGAATATATAGGAAGGAAAGGAAACGACCGAAGAAGAACTATTCATAGTTGCGGATTCGGCGCAGCCTTTCCCTTAAACGTGTATGCGTTTACAAATCGAGATTAGCGGAGGTTGTTGTTGCCTATGCGGCAAAGATTTGTGAATACCCCGATAATGTATGCTTTCGGAATGTTGGCGATGATGATACCGAGCCAGGCGTTCAGTACGTTTTACAGCTATTATTATGTGGATACGCTTGGCCTCGGCCTGGGTCTGGCAACGCTGGCCCGCACGATTTATCTGATCTGGGATGCCGTTAACCAACCTCTCTTTGTGAGATGAAATGCGATGTTCACACGGGCATGGAGACAAAAAGGAAGATTAGTGGCGCTTGCGGTGCTGCTGCTCTTGTCGCTGCAACCGGCACTTGCGGCGGCCAGTCCGAAAAATGCGTTAAAAGCGGCGTTCGTACGAGAAGGCAGCTTATGGCTCAAGAGCGGAAACGGGGAACGGCGGCTCCTTCAAGGACCGGAGATTCGTTATCCGAAGTGGTCGTTCGATGGGGAATGGATCGCTTATCTGCAAGGAGGGGAAAAGCCGGAGCTGAGATTGCTGCATGTGTCTACAGGCCAGCACCGGCTCGTGTCGGCGGGAGCCGGAGAAGATTTCAGTTGGTCCCCCGAACGCAATGAACTGGCTTATCGGCTAAACGAGAAGCTGTATACGATTCGGGCGGACAAGCCGGACGCGCCGAAGGAAACGGCCACGGGCATAGGCAGCTTTTCCTGGCTGCCCGACGGCAAAGGCTTCATCGCTTCTACGGCGGCTCGCATGGTGAATGAGAAGTGGGAGCGCGTGCGCATAATGAACATTCCGCTGGCAGGAGAAGCCAAGACGCTGTACACGCTGCCGGAGGCGTCCGACAAATTTTTCGCGGTCGGGACAAGCGGATTTAAATATTCGCCGTCCGGCAAATGGATTGCGTTCCTGGGCAAGCCGACCGCTTCCCTGTCGGCAGACGGCAATTATCTATGCCTGTTGTCCGCCGACGGCGCCAGCTTCTATCAGATCGATGAGATGCTGAACCATGCGGATTGGTTCCGGTGGGCCGATCGTAGCGACACGTTAGCTTTTATTTCCGGGGTCGGCCGGGAAGCTTACAGCAACAAGGTTCTGCGGACCCTGCGCATTCCTGCGAACGGTAAGCCGAAGACGCATACGCCGAAGGGATACGCCGATCGGGGCTTCGCCTGGGAGGAGGACGGTCGTCTTGCGGTGTCCAGAGCCAAGGAGTACAGTGGTGAAGGTACGGATCGGCCGTTGCCCAGACTGGTCGAAGTACGGCTGCAAAGCAACAAGTCTGTTGGAATGACGGAGCCTCCGGAAGGCTTTGGGGATTTCTCTCCGCAATTTTTCCCGCGTGAACAGAGCTTGGTCTGGGTGCGGACCAATGGGAAGCAGGCGGATGTCCTGACTGCGGGGAAAACCGGGAAGCCGTCCTCCGTCTGGATCAAAAACCTGGACTTGGGGACAGATTACTACGGATATTGGAATTGGGACGAAGTGTTGGCCGTACATGGCTGACGACTGTGGCAGAGGGAGTACTCCTCCGACAGGGAAGCCTTAAAACGGTGATTGTTTGGTGTGGAGTTGCCTCTTAAGCCAGATAATTTGCCGGGGTCTTGCGAGGCGAGGTCACTTAGTTTAGGCATCAAGAAAAAGAGCAAGGGTTATCTGTGAAGATAGCCCGCTCTTTTTTTTCTAAGGCGCCCCACCGGCCTCAAATGTACACTTCTTACGGTCTCGCAGACCGCTACGCGTCCCGCCTAAATGTAGACCCGGAATAACAGGGAGGCGGGGTGGGTTCTTTTTTTTGTGACTTGGCGCAGATGAGGGCAATGGATTGGATTTTTGAATGCAATAAGTATACGATAGATTCATTCAACCTTTATACGGACGGTTGTCCGCATACTACGAGAGTCGAGGGAGATATTCATGATTACTGCTATCATTGTGCTGGCGATCGTTGCGATCGCGGGATATATTCTTGTTCGCTCCTATCCCCCGCTAGGCGGAAAAGCCTCTCCAACGAGCCGACAGCGGATCGATACTTCGCCGCAAAGCAAGGCAGGCAAGTTTGTAAACCAAATCCCGACGTCAATGAATATGGACTTCCGAGGCACTGTGAAGGTGCTTGTCGACATGGTGAGAGGAAACCCGCAAAGCCGGCCGCAAGGCTCACTGGAGACGGAGAAGTTGTCGCCGGAACGTCTGCGGTCCGACGAGGGAGCGACGGTAACTTGGTTCGGGCATTCCGCCGTGCTGCTGCGGCTCGACGGCAAAACGATTTTTCTGGATCCGATGCTGGGACGCGCCCCTTCACCGGTTCCGATGATCGGCGGCAAACGCTACAGCAAACGTCTGCCTATCGAGATCGACCAGCTTCCGTCGATTGATGCGGTAATCATCTCGCATGACCATTACGATCATTTGGACTACGGCACGATTAGAAAGCTGCACGGCAAGGTTCGCCGTTTTATCGTGCCACTTGGCGTAGCCGCCCATCTGGAGCGATGGGGCGTCGATGCGTCGACAATTACGGAGCACGACTGGTGGAACGAGCTGGAGTACGAAGGGCTGAAGCTCGTATGCGCTCCCGCACGGCATTTTTCCGGGAGGAACGTGGGCAACCGCAATTCTACGCTATGGTGCTCCTGGGTCATCGCGGGGAAGCAGGCAAAGGTGTATTTTAGCGGGGATAGCGGATATGGGCCTCATTTCAAAGAAATCGGAGAGCGTTTCGGTCCGTTCGATCTGACGCTAATGGAATGCGGCCAATACGATCTGCGGTGGGCTAACATTCACATGCTGCCTGAGGAGACGGTTCAAGCTCATCTCGACGTCCGCGGCCAAACGATGATTCCAATCCACTGGGGTGCGTTTACCTTGGCTTTGCATGCCTGGACCGATCCTGTCGAGCGAGCGGCGAAGGCGGCCAGAGAACGCGGTGCATCCGTCGCCACTCCGAGGATTGGACAAGTCATGCGCATCGGCGCGAAGGAATTCCCTGCGGCAGTCTGGTGGAGGCCGGAAACGGTGTAACGAGGTTTTAATTTGTACACCTTCGCGGCAAGAACATACGTGATACAATGGGGACGAGTATTCGATTGCGAACGGGGAGAGGTTCGGATGCAGCCATTTACGAAGCGTGTCGTCGATATTATTCGCAGCATTCCCGAAGGGCGCGTCATGACTTACGGGCAGGTGGCGGAATGCGCCGGGAGCCGAAGAGCGGCAAGGCAGGTTGTGCGCATTCTTCATTCCTTGAGCGAGAAGCACGGGCTTCCGTGGCATAGGGTCTTGAACTCCAAAGGAGAGATTGCGATCCAGGAGGGCGAGGGGCGATATATGCAGCAGCTCTACTTGGAAAACGAAGGGGTCGAGATCGGCTTGAACGGCTTGATAGATCTGGAGCAGTATCGGCATGTTCCGGAGGCGGACGAGAAGGCAGGAGAGTCGGAGTAAGGAGACGTTGGTACAAAGAGAGATAGGCTGTCCCATAAGTAAAGTTGCTTGAGATGATCGATATCATACAATCTTTGGTCTTGGATGATTTATACGGTTTTTCCCACAAACGTTCGTCGTTTGAACCTGAGCAGAGCAGCTTTGTGCGATTTTTCAATCAAATGTTCTCTGTTTAAGCCTGATTTGAGCTGCGTTGTACGATATTTCGACTAACTTCCCTCCGCGTAAACTTTTGTGTACAAATAGATAGATCCCCAGTAAAAGTTTGATTTCCAGACAATTGGAAACGTTGTGGGCCAATTATAGCGTGGAGGCTGCCTCATACGCTCCTGAAATTACCTTGTCACGGGTTTCCCCATTCGGATTTCAGGGGCGTATAGCAACGGAAGGAGGCGCATCCTCCTATCACTTTGAAGCGCTAATGGGGGCAGCCCCTTTTTTGCTGTGCGATTAACGCTCGGAACGCTGCTCGAACAGCTTGGCGATCTCGACAATGACGTTTACGGCCTTGATCATCGTATCGACGGAGACGTATTCGAAGCGTCCGTGATAGTTTTCGCCGCCAGTAAAGATGTTCGGAGTGGGCAGTCCCATATAGCTGAGCTGCGAACCGTCCGTTCCTCCGCGAATCGGTTGGACGAGCGGCTCAATGCCAAGGTTGACCATCGCTTGATGGGCAATGTCGACGATCTCGCGAACCGGCTCGATTTTCTCGCGCATGTTGAAGTACTGATCCTTGATTTCAAGCGATACTCGCTCCGCTCCGTACTTCTTCCTCATTTCCTCCGCGATAGCTGCGAGCAGTTCTTTCCGTCCTTCAAATCGGGCGCGATCGAAGTCCCGGATCAGATAATTCAGCTTCGTCTCCTCCACGTCCCCGTTAATGGAGATCAGATGGAAGAAGCCCTCATAGTCCTCCGTGTGCTCAGGCGCCTCTTGGACGGGCAGACGGCTGTGGATCTCCATCGCGATTTTGGCGGAGTTGACCATTTTGCCTTTGGCCGTTCCGGGGTGAACGATGGTGCCTGTGCACGTAATGCGGGCGCTCGCGGCGTTAAAGCTCTCATATTGCAGCTCTCCGAGCGGGCCTCCATCCATCGTATAGGCGAATTGCGCATCGAAGGCCGCAACGTCGAAACGGTGAGGGCCGCGGCCGATCTCCTCGTCGGGGGTAAATGCGACCCGAATACGGCCGTGCTTGATCTCCGGATGCTTGATCAAATAAGCCATCGCGGTCATGATTTCGGTTATGCCCGCCTTGTCGTCGGCGCCAAGCAGCGTCGTGCCGTCAGTCGTAATCAACGTCTGTCCCTTGTATTCCGTCAACTCAGGGAAATCGCGAGGGGAGAGAACGATGTTCTGCTCCGCGTTCAGGATGATATCCCCGCCGTCGTAGTTTTCGACAAGCTGCGGTTTAACGTTCTTGCCCGTAAAATCGGTCGCCGTATCGAGGTGCGCCAGAAAACCGATCGTCGGCACATCCTTATCCGTATTGGAGGGAAGAGTGGCCATGACGTAGCCGTTGTCGTCGATCGTCACGTCCTGCATGCCGATCTCCTTAAGTTCCTCTGCCAGCATTCGTCCCAGCGTCAGCTGGCCATCGGTCGTCGGACAGGTTGTCCTGTTTTCATCCGATTGCGTATCTACCTGGGCGTAGGTTTTGAAGCGGGTAATGATTTCATTTTTCACGTTTGATCTCAACTCCTTGCAGTTATTGTACCAAAGTTCCGCCCAACTGCGAAACAAGCCTGGGGACCGCGGTGCGCAGGCTGTCCAGGCTTTGCCGCCTTGCAGGATATGGACTAAGCTCTGATTCTTTGCAAATAATCTGCAAGAAGACGAACGCCGAAGCCAGTCGCACCGACGGTCTCATAGCCGCGATCGGACGGGGCTTGGACGGTATTGGCCATATCGATATGAGCCCATCTAACGTCCTCCCCGACGAACCGTCGCAGGAACAGAGCCGCTGCGCAGGCTCCGCCGTAGGAGCTCGAGCTGATGTTGTTCAGATCGGCATAGTCGCTGCGCAGCAGCTCCTCGTCATCGTCGATCAGCGGCATCGGCCATACCCGGTCTCCGCACGCTTCGCCGCAGTCGCGCAGCGCTTCCGTTATAGAGAGATCGCCCCATACGCCGGCGACTCGCAGCCCGAGCGCGTGGCCGACGCTGCCCGTCAGCGTTGCGATATCCATGATCTCGGCTGCGCCAAGCCGCTGCACGTGCAGCAAAGCGTCGGCCAGAATCAGCCGCCCCTCGGCGTCCGTGTTGCCGACCTGAACGGTCAGGCCGTTCGGATAGCGAACGATGGAGGAGGGGAGCAGAGCGCCCGACCCCGGCACGTTGTCCGCGACGGCGATTAGCGCGGCGACGTTGACCGCCGCTCCGCTGCGCGCCAGCAGATCGAGCGCTCCGGCGACGGCGCAGGCTCCGCCCATGTCGAAGCGGGCTTCGCTCAGATCGCGCCCCGTTTTTACGTTCATGCCGCCCATATCGAATGTCATCCCTTTGCCGACCAGCGCGACCAGGGGTTGGGACGGATCGGAGGCGTAGATCAGTTCGACGAGAGCGGGGGCATGGCGGCTGCCCTGGCTGACGGCCAGAAGTCCGTTCATGCCATGTGCAGCCAAATCATTCCCGCGATATACCCGCACATGAACGTCCGGCAGATCCGCAAAACGCTGTTGAATTTCGTCCACAAGCCGCTCTGGCGTCATCACATTGGCAGGCTCGTTGCACCAATCTCGGGCAAGCATTGTGCTTTCTGCGCGATGCTGCGCCTTTTTGACCCACTCGATCGCAGCATCGCGAGTCGACGGGTCAACCAGAAGCCGCAGCGAAGAGACCGCGCTTTTTCTCCCGGTCTCCTTCTTATAGGCATCGAACCTATAGCTGCCCAGCATCCAGCCTTCCAACCACGCCTGTACGCCGACTTCCGCGCCCAGACCGTCCATCGCCGGGCCGAGATCGACCGCTGCGGCCTTGTAGCCTTCGCGGCCGACGGCCCGAGCGGCGCTTCCGGCCGCCCGCCGCAGCCGCTCGGCATTGAGGGCGTGCGCAGAGCCTAGCCCGACGATCGCTGCGTGACGTTGCCCGGGAGCTCCGTACAGCAGACTTGTTCGCCCCAAAGCGGCCGCGGAAGGAGTCGGCTCGACGTGAAGTCCGGGGATCCTCTCTTGGCCGCCTTCGAAGGCGAGATGGAGAATGACCTCCGACGACAAGGCCGGGCTTGAACTCGAACCCGTTCCGGGACGCGAATCGGACTCTGAGCCTGCCCCCGGGCTTTCCGCCGAAAGCTCATTCAGCCTTTCCACAATGTCGATCCTCATGCGTTAAGGCTCCTTTCCGTAGTCGATGTTCGCAAGCTCGTAGATCGCCTCGGCATATAGGGCGGTCGCCCGCAGCAGGCTGTCGATGGAGATCGACTCGTCCGGCTGGTGCGCCGTATCCTCCTCGCCCGGGAAAAGAGGGCCGAAGGCGACGCAGCCGGGCAGCTTGCAGGCGTAAGTGCCGCCTCCCGTCGAGAGCAGCGTCGCAGTATGTCCGGTCTGCTCCGTGTAGATGCGCTGCAGCGCCCGGATCATCGGATGTTCGGCAGGCACTTCATGAGGCGGCTTAAGAGTCGGCGGCGTGAGCTGGAAGCCGTACGGCCGCAGCCGTTCTTCCAGCTTGCCGACAAGCTGCTCTCCGTTCGCGCAAGCCGGAAACCGGATGTTGAGCTGGAAGAACGCCTCTCCCGCGGTTGGTGCGTAGCGAAGCAAACCGACGTTAACGGTGAGCGCTCCTGTCGCTTCATCCCGACAGGAGATGCCGAGCGCCTCGCCGGAAGTGTCGGGAACGAGCAGCTCGACCGCGCCGCGGACGAACCGCTCGTCGTCCCCGCCCAGCGGCTGGCTGCCCAGAAACTCAAGCAGCCGCAGCCCGGCGTTGACGCCGATTTCCGGCATCATGCCGTGTGCGGACTTGCCGGCCATGCGCAGCACGGTCGAGCATTCCGACAATTGCAGGTCGGTCGAGGTCGTACCGTGCAGTCCGTTCGCGGAGCAGAACGACCAGAACTCCGATACGACGGCCGCCAGCCTTTCCGGAGAGCCGTGAACGATCGCTTCCGCAGCGTCGGGCACCATATTCGCGGCGAAGCCGGAACGGAAGCCGCACAGCCTCAGCTCCGCTTCGCCCTCATCGCTGCCCGATAAGCGCAGCGTCATGGCTGTGTTGATCTGTCCTTTCTCCGCATGGACGATCGGAAAGTCGGCGTCGGGGGTAAATCCGGCGAGCGGAGGACGTTCATGACGATTATAAGCGTCCATGCAGCTCATGCCGGTCTCCTCATCGGTTCCGAAGATCAGCCGAACGCGATGGCGCAATGGCAGACCGAGCTCCTTAACGATCAGCATGCCGTAGAACGCGGCCAGAGCAGGCCCCTTGTCGTCCAGCGCTCCCCGCGCATATAAACGGCCGTTTCGAATCGTGGGCACGAAGGGAGGGGAAGTCCATTCGCCGCTGGCGGGCACGACGTCGACATGGCTCAGCACCGCGATGTAGTCGTCCTTACTGTCTTTGCCATCTGCGAGATTTTCCGGACCGTCATAATCGGCGTAGCCGACGATGCCTTCAATCTCCGCAGTCGATAGTCCGTGCTTCCCGGCCAGCTCCAGCGTCCAAGCCAGAGCACGGGCGGATTCTCGGCCAAGAGGAGCGTTCGGACCTGCGGAGGCTTCGTCCTTCACGCTCGGAATCGCAAGGAGAGACGACAAGTCGCGCAGCAGCGCGTCTTGCCGTCTCCGTGCTTGCTCGATCCAATCGATGCGCGTCATAGCTTTTCCCCCCGGCGAAGCTGAATGACGCTGCGATTCTCGCCGATGACCAGTCCGTTGTCGTTGCGGATTTCCGGCGGACCGATCCGGTACAGGCGGTCGATCGTTTCCCGGTTGTCGTAACCGATCTGCTCAAGTATAGAAGCGACCGCGATTGGCCATTCATCCTCCGAACCGTCGACGACCTTCAGCGCGAAGCCGAGCCGCTCCTTCTTCAGACCGAAGCAATAGATGCCTTTGGCTCCGCCCTTGGCGACAATGTTGTCGTCCATAAGCAGGTTCGGGCAGATTAAGTATTCAGCTGAAATCATGCGAGGATAGGCGTTCATCAGTCCCGTTACCTTGCGCACCGCCTCGCGCAGCGCCGAGTCGGCGATCAGATCCGGGCAGGCCAGCTTCAGGAAGGCGGTCGCCATGTGCCGCAGCGGCATGCCGAATACCGGGAAGCCGCAGCCGTCGGTGCCGATGCGGATGTCCTCCTGCGGAATCTCCGCCAGTTCGGCGGCCAGCGAAGCGATGCGCCGCTGAACCGGATGATCGGGCGAATAGTAGTTGTCCAGCGAATAGCCCATACCGACGCAGGAGGCGAGCACGCCGAGGTGCTTGCCGGAGCAGTTGTGATAGATGCGACGCTGCGGCTGCCGCTCGGCGACGAGCGCATCCCGGGCGTCTGCGTCCAAGGGATAGGTCGGTTTGCAGACGAGCGTCTGTTCATCCAGCCCCAGCTTGCGGAGCATTCCCTCCAACGCCTCTACATGGTAGGGGAGAGCCCGGTGCGAAGCCATCGTGATCGCCTGTTCCTCCGGGGTGAACCCGAACCGCTTGTCGAAGCCTTCCAGGAAAAAGGGCAGAGCCTGAATCGGCTTCGCCGCCGAGCGCATGAACGTGATTGCGTTCGGATCGCCGTATTGCCCGACAACGTCACCTTTTTCGTTCACTGCGCATACATGTCCGTAATGGACGTTTTCCAGAAAACCTCCGCGATATTCCAGCACAAGAGGCTCGGCTCCGTTCGCCAAGCTTTCCTCCAGTCCTGTTGCCAACTCGCTCATCCTTTTGTTCCTCCCTTATGGAAGAAGCTCCAGCTCGATGACCGTATCCTTCTCGTCGGGCAGGCGCGCGCCCTTCAGCGTAATAAACGCGCCGCTGTCGATGTCGGAATATTGCTCCGCCATCCAGGGGAGTTCTACCTTTAATTCAGTTCCGTCGCGAAGCAATCGCGCCCGCTTGATCCTGCCCTTCAGGCCGGCAAAATAGACCGGTCCGATGCCGCGGTCGAAGACGTGCGCGTACAGCTTGTTCCCATTTTGAGTATAACGGCCCCACTCCGGCTTGGCTAGCTCCGAAGCTCCGCATCCGTAGATGCTGTCGCCATTTAAGCGCAGCCATTCTCCGACTTCCGCAAGCACGTCGAGTGATTCGCGGGTGATCTCACCCTTGGCGTCCGGTCCGACGTTGAGCAGCAGATTGCCGTTCTTGCTGACGCATTCGACCAACGTACGAATGACCTGAGCGGCGGACTTGTATTCTCTGTCCCCGGAATGGTAGCCCCAGTTGTCGTTCAGCGTAATGCAGGCCTCCCACGGAATCGAGGCGCCGTTGACATCAACGATGCCGCCCGGAGGGATTATCTGCTCGGGAGAATAGAAATCGCCGGCGTATTCCTCGGGTTCCGCCGCGCGAATGTCCCCGCCGAGACGGTTGTCGATGATGATGTCCGGCTGGATCGAGCGGATCATGCGGATGAGCTCGGTCGCTCGCCATTTTTCCCCGGTCATATCGTCGTAGGAGAAGTCGAACCACATAATGTCGATCTTGCCGTAGTTCGTCAACAGCTCGCGCACTTGGCCGTGCATATAGTCCAAGTAACGATCGAAGTCGATCGGCTTGTCTTTGGCGGCTTCGTTGTCCCGATCCGGATGAATGCGGTCGCCGTAGCCCGGATAATCGGGGTGATTCCAGTCGATGATCGAGTAGTAGAGACCGACGGACAGCCCTTCGGCGCGGAAGGCGTCGACGTATTCGCGAATCAGATCGCGCCCGGCCGGCGTATTCGTCGCCTTGAAGTCGGTCAGCTTGCTGTCGAACAGACAGAAGCCGTCGTGGTGCTTTGTCGTTAACACCGCATATTTCTGTCCTGCCGCCTTGGCGGCGCGCGCCCAAGTTCGAGGATCGTACCGGGTCGCGTCGAATTCGTCGAAGAAGACCTTGTACTGCTCGAAGCTCATTTTTTCGTTGCCCCGAACCCATTCTCCCCGCGCCGGAATCGAGTACAGCCCCCAGTGGATAAACATGCCGAACCGACTGCGCAGAAACTCTCTCGTTCTTTCTTCTCTTGTGCTCATTAGCGGACAACCTCCTACATTTTCCTCTCGAGATAGAGGGAGGGATGTCCCATAAGCAAAGTTGTCAGAGATGATCGATAAATAAAGCAAGGGGTATGTGTCTCCCGGAGACTGCCTCATACGCTCCTGAAATGACCTTATCACGGGTTTACCTGTTCAAATTTCAGGAGTGTATAGCATCGGAGGGAGATACATACCCCTTGCGCCTTTAACATCGATTATCTTTCACAGCAACTTGATTGGCTTAGGGGACAGCGCCCTCCCAACCGGCTTATTTCTTAATTTGAGCGTCGTACGCTTCTTGATAGATTGCGATCAGTCGCTTCAGGTTCATGCTGTCGAGCGTCTTGAGATAAGTGTCCCATTCCTTCTCGACGTCTGCATCGCCGGTGACGAAGCGAGCGAGCATTTCCTCTACGTAGTCGTTGACGGTTTTCGAGAGATCGGCGATTTCGGTCGCTTGCTCGTTCGTCATGAACAGAGGAGGAACGGTTGCGTACGTGCTCGATTTGTAAGGCTCATAATTGTTTTTCGTCTCGTTGTAGAGAATGACTTCGAGATCGTCGTTGCCCTTGCTGACCGCGCTCAGACGGAATTCGTTGGAGCGGAGAGCCGGGCCGGTCTGCGCCCAGTTGACGTTCTGAACTTCGCCGAACGATTTCAGCTCGGACCATTTGGCCGGCTCGCCGTTAATGCCGATCTCGCCATCCGTCGCGTTGCGCCATTCCTGATCCGGACGTCCGTAGTTGCTGCGCAGCGTGTGCTCGTATTCGTACAGGCCGTCGGCCCAACGAAGCGCGACTTCCGGATTTTTGGCCTTGTTCGTGATCAGGAAGGAGCCGGTCGTCAAGCTCGTTGCGTCCGTAGGAGCATACTGCGCGCCATTCGGACCTTTCAGCACGGGAACCGTCTTGTACTCGTTCCAACGTCCGCTCTCGCCGAGAAGCTGCGTGAATACGCCTTGGTGTCCGCCAGTAGAAGCGCCGAGCAGCGGAACGTCCGGATTTTCTCCGACCTGGATCAACTGGTTGTCGTCCTGAGTGAACGATTCCGGCGTAATCAGCCCTTCGGAATACAGCTTGTTCAGGTACTTCAAGCCTTCCTTCCATTCCGGCTTCGTGTAGGAGACGTCGAGCTTGCCGTCTTGAACGAACAACCGCTTCGTCGTGCCGTATACCGGGTTGTAGACGAACGAGTTCATCAGGAACGCGTCGATGGACGATCTCCACGATTTCGGAGAGATGGACAGCGCGACTTCGTCCGCCTTGCCGTTGCCGTTAGGGTCCTGCGTTTTGAACGCTTTAAGCACGTTGTACAGATCTTCGGTCGTCTTAGGCATTTCCAAGCCGAGCTTGTCGAGCCAAGGTTGATAAATCCACATTTTCTGGCTCATCGAGCAGTGGTAGCATTCGTTGATTTCCGGCAGAGAGTAGATATTGCCGCCCGGAGCGGTAATCGCTTCCTTAATGTCGGGACGGTCGGCGAACAGCTTCTTCGTCTGCGTGCCTTGGCTCTCGATCAGGTCGTTCAGAGGCAGGAACACGCCCTGCGTGCCGTAGATCATTTCCTGCGCCGGGGAGACGTTCATGCCGAAGATGACGTCCGGATAGTCTTCGCTGGCGAGCACGAGGTTCAGCTTCTCCTGCATGCTTTGCTCCGGAACGACCTCCCATTCGATATGAACGTTCGTTTTCTCTTCGTACCATTTGGTGAACTCGTTGGTGGAGAAATCCTCGACGAGCGGGTTGCCGCGCACCATGACCTTAAGCGTCACTTTTTCCTTGGTGATCGGATAAGTGCCGGGCTCGGTCAGCAAGCTGCCTTCCGCGCTTGCGCTCCCTGCCGGTGCAGAGGAAGAAGAGGAGGCCTGGCCTCCTTCGTTTTTGGAGCTGGAGCAAGCGGCCAGCACCGTAGACAATAGCAGTACAGTCGCGATCATGCTAAACAAGGATTTCTTCATCATAATAGGATAGACCCTCCCGAGTGATTGCGATTTAATTTAGCCCTTTATCGAACCGATCATGACGCCTTTTACAAAAAACTTCTGAACGAACGGATAGACGAGCATGAGCGGGACGGACGAGATGACGATAAGCGAGTATTTGAGCAGCTCGCGCAAGCCTTGGCGGGCCGCCGCCGATTTCACGTCTCCCAGCATGTCGATCCGGACTTCGTTTTGTACGAGAATATCTCTAAGAATGAGTTGAAGCGGATACAATTGCGGGTTTTTCAAGTAGATCATGGCGTTAAAATATTGATTCCAATGGCCGACAGCGTAGAATAGCGCGATGACGGCGATAATCGGTCCCGACAGCGGGACGACGATCTTCAGCAGGAAACGGAAATCGTTGCAGCCGTCGATCTGGGACGCTTCAAGCAGCTCGCCCGGAATCGTCGTCTGGAAGTAGGTTCTCATAATGATGACATTCCATACGGACAGAGCGGTCGGGATGAGCATCGCCCAGACGGTATCGATCATGCTCAGATCTTTAACGACGAAGTAGGTCGGAATCAGCCCGCCGTTAAACATCATCGTGAACACGAACAGCAGCATGAACTTGTTCCGTCCCCGGAAGTCCTTACGGGACAGCGGGTAGGCGGCGAGCACCGTCATAACGACGTTAACGAATGTTCCCGCGAGCGTATAGAAGAACGTGTTCTGGAAGCCGGTCAGAATGTTTTTGTTTTTGAACACGGCTTTATAGCCTTCAAGAGACGGTTCCACCGGCCATAACCATACTTTGCCCGACAGGACGGCGTAGCTGGAGCTGAAGGAAGCGCTTACGACGTAGACCAAAGGGTACAGCACAACGATAAGCACGATCGTCAGCAGAATGTAGTTCGCGACATTAAAGGCACGGTCTCCGCCCGATTCCCGGATCGCGGCTCGATCGGAGGCTTTCATTCCTCTTACCATAGGCTTTCCTGCCCCACTTTCTTGGCCGTTTGATTCACGACGATGAGCAGCACGAAGCCGATCACGGCTTTGAACAGGCCGATAGCGGTGGCATACGAGAAGTTAAGCGCTTGCGAAACGAGGCCGATTTTGTACACGTACGTATCGATAACCTCTGAGGCCCGCAAATTCAACGCGTTTTGCATCAGCAAAATTTTCTCGAAGCCGGTCTCCATAATCTGACCCGTGTTCAAGATAAGCAGAATGACGGCAATCGGCATAATGCCCGGCAGGTCGATATGGCGCATGCGCTGGATTTTGCTCGCGCCGTCCATGACGGCCGCCTCGTGAAGCGAAGGATCGATTCCGGCCAATGCCGCCAAATAGATAATGCAGGCGAAGCCGACGTTCTGCCAGACGTGGGACCAAACATAGATCGATTGAAACATGCCCGCTTGCCCCATGAAATTGATCGGATCAACGCCGAACCAGCCCAGGAGCGAGTTGACAATGCCGGTCCGAGGGTCGAGAAACTGGAATAGCAAACCGACCACGACAACCAATGAGATGAAATAAGGCGCGTAGGTAACCATTTGTACGGTTTTTTTGAACCGCTCGTTTTTGACGTAATTCAATCCCAACGCCAACAGAATCGGAAAAGGAAAGCTGGCAATGAGAGTGTAGACGCTGATGGACAGCGTATTTCTGAGCAATCTCCAAAATTCGTAGGAATTAAAGAAACGCTCGAAATGATCGAAGCCGACCCATGGACTTCCGAACATGCCTTTGGTGACAGTGAATTGCTTAAACGCGATAACGTTTCCAAACATCGGTACGTATTTGAATACGATGATGTAAAGAAGCGGTAGAGCGAACAGCGCATACAGTTGCCAGCCTTTCCTTACATCGGTCAATGTTTTCAGTTGCCATCCCCCCTCGGCTTAAGACTTGGTGTTGCCGGCCGGTGATTCGAAGTATAGAGGGGGGAGGGGCTAACCGTAAAGCTGACAAAATCAAGGATTATGCACGAATTTAGATTGGCTTGTAAGCGCTTTTATTCCGTATTCATAGACTATTCAATTGTTTAGAATCAGCCTCGGGAATTACGGCGGAACTCCGTGGCGCTAAGGCCGTTGGACCTTTTGAAGGCGCGGCTGAACGAGTTGAGGGAGTAGTAACCGACCCAGGCGGAGATTTCGCTGACGGGCATGTCGCTCTCGGCCAGCATTCGCTTGGCATGGCCCATGCGCACGTTCTCCAAGTAGTCGGAGAAATTCACGCCGGTCTGTTCTTTGAAAAAATAAGAAATGTACGCTTCCGATGTGTTGAAGCGATCGGCCAAGGTAGTCAGGCTCAAGTCGGTCTGCATATAGTGTTCGTCGAGATAGCGGATCAAGTCGTCTTTAAGCTGATTGTTATGGCTCTTCTTCCGGTCGTGCTGTCCGCGGCAGAGATGCAGGAAGGCGTCCGACAACTGGCCGAACGCCAGCTTAGCCGCACGTCCGGCTTCCGGGGCGAGCAGTGCCGTATGAATCATCTCGTGCTGTCGATCCGCCTCCGTTCCGGCCTGCTCGAGGCACTTCAGGAGCGTGCCGGTCATTTCATTCACGAGAATTTTGCCGATGGCGGCCGGCAAATTCGGCTGATCGAGATTGTTCTCGCGAATTTGGCCGAGCAGCGCCTCGGTTTCCGATACGCTGCCCGATTTGACGAGATTAATGAGCCGTTGCTCCACGTCCGGCGGGTAATAGTAAGCCGGCAGCGTAGTCGGGCTGATCTCGTCGTCCTGCGCGACGATCGTGCGCTCCTCGGACCAGCTGGCTCGCTGCATCAGCAGACGGGCTTCCTCGTATGAGCGGCTGATCTCGGTCATCTCCAGGTAACAACCGCCGACTGCCGCGTAGGTTTGCACGTTTAAAGCGGCAGCTATGCGGTTTTGGAGCTCCTTGAGCATGCGCCGGATTTCATCGAGAAAAGCTTCAGGGGAATCCGAGTCGTCGTTGAACAACAGGCCGATCTGGTTTTCGCCGAGATCGTGAGTCGAGATCGTTCGGCCGAAGCTTTTGACGATAATATCCCGAATGGCGATCTTGCGAAAGTCCAGCTCGGTGAGCATCGCTTCGTTATACGTGCCGTCATAGCCGGAGATGACGAGAATGCCGACGGAGAAGCGGCCGCCCTCCCAGGCTTGCCGGGAATGCTCCATGGCGACGGCGATGTCTTTGTTGGACAAGTAGTGGCCCCGAAGCAGCCGATCGTAAAAGCCGCTGCGAATGAGCGGAACCTGCTGTTCCATCTTCTCGGACAGAAAATCGTTGCTGTGGACCAGGCTGACGACGGAGGTACGGATCTGATCCCAGGCGTTGCGCTGAGAGGCAGCTTCTCCGCCGCCGAAGCGCTGGCTGGGCAGAACGCGCAGCAGCATCCAGAGCGGTCGACTGTTGCGGTAAGAGAACAGCAGGGCGGCCAGCAGGCCGAAGCCGAGACCGAGCAGAATAATCGTCAGGATCAATTCTTTAAAATAGTGCACCTGCTGAAGCACATAGGATTCGGGCTGCGCCGATACGTACGTCCAGCCGTTGTAGCGGGACGTCGTCTTCGTGACCAGCATGCTGCTGCCCTCGATATTCAACTGGGAGAAGCCGTCTGGAAGATCCTTCACCCCGCCGATGTCGGCGTCCGAGCCGATGCGACTGATAATGTCCCCTTTGGCGTCGGCGATAAAGGCGAAGCCTCCGTTGCTCGAATCCAGCTTGTGGAGCAGGCTGCGGATTTGATTGTCGTCGATCAGCATCAGAACGACGCCGGGCCGGTCCCGGGTTCCGAACGACTGCATATAGGAGACGACGGAATGGAGCTTGCCCCGATAAACGGCGGGCTGGCCGGGCAGGAACGTTTTGCGGCCCGCGGATTCCGTGAGTCCGTCCGCCCATTCCTCATAGGTTTGCTCGGCGTATCGGAATTCCAGATCGTAAAATTGCCGCAGCGAATGGGAGCTGTCCGGAGAGACGACGGCTCCGCTGCGTGGATACGCGACGTAGTAATCCAAAATGAAATGATTAAACAAGGGATAGTCGAACAGAGCGGTACGGAGCTCCAGGACGCGAACCGGATTCGTGCCGTAGAACGGCTTGTCGACGTAGAGAAAGCTCAGCACCTTGGGGGAGCTGGACACTTGCTCGGCGATCGTCTCCAGCTCCTCGAACCGGCGATCCATAATTTCCTTTGTCTGCTGCATGACCGTATAAGCCGTTTCTTTGGAGTTATTTTCCACTAAAGTTGACGTTCTGTCGTAGGCGTATAGGGCAACGGCCAGAAATCCGACCAGCAGAATGCCGTAAGGAGCGAAGAAATGAATCCACACCTTCATGCTACCGCGCTGTTTCTCTGTATTCATGAATGAACTCCCCCTGATATTTGCGTCTCTCTCTGATCTGTCTTTGGGTGAAAGGGCTTTCTAAATGATAACAAATAACATGCGTCAGCGGTATTCGCGAGCGGCTGTATTTTTTTCCTGGGGGAGCGGAAATGGAAGGTTACGGTTAATGGGAAGAAGGAAATGCGCCGGCTTGCTGTGACAACTTGCCTGCGGGCGGGCTGTTGTGGCCCTCTTTGGCATTCTCGTCCGATTGGGCGAAAAATCGGAATAAAAGATAGATTCACCCCGTTATCGCGCGCCCTTTGACTTCGATAAAATGAGATTTGGTAAGCGGTTACATTTTTGCGAAGGAAACATTACTTTAAAGAGGGAGAGTCGTCATGAAGCAAAAACGTATATTGAGTATTGTTTTAGCTTTTGTAATGATGCTGACCATGGTTTTGAACAGTATGACTAGTTTCGCAGCGGGGAAAACGGTCGATGAATTCGATAAACTGCGGGAGAAATGGCAGTACTTGGCCATGGGCGGCGATTATGATCCTAATGACCCGAATATGCAAGGGTTACTTCAAGCGATAAATCATGTAGCGCAGGATCTTCTTGACAGGATCAATCCGAGTCCGACACCGGATTGGGGAAACAATGACTACCTTTGGACGGAGTATTTGCTTGGCAATCGCGGTTCCGCATATAGCGATTCCAATAATACTCAGTTTACCATCCGAGGTCTTAAGTTTATGGCATTAGCCTTTCAGACCAAAGGCTGCGAGCTTTATCAGAATGAAAGATTGAAAAGCGAGATACTCCGAGGAATGGATTATATTTATAAAAATCATTTTAAGATCGGAGTAGAAACGAATTCCTATGGGAACTGGTTTACTTGGGAAATCGGGAGCCCGATTTATTTTAGCGAGACCGTTTTGCTTATGTATGATTATCTGACAGCAGAACAGATCCAGACTTATGTAACAACTGCTCTTCAGGGTGCAATCAAAACCGGAGGAGCCGCTTATATGTATGTTGGCGCAAATGCCTTGTGGAGAGATCGCGTCCGTCTGTATTCGGGTATTCTTCTTAAAGACAGTTCAATCCTTGCCTATGTACAAAACGATGTTCCTTCCTATATGGGTTATGTGACAAGCGGTGACGGCTATTACAAAGACGGTACGTTTATGCAGCACGGAAATGTGGTGTATAATGGCGGCTACGGTAAAGAAGCATTTTCTGATATTAGTCATTTCATTTATATGCTTGATAACTCTCCTTGGGAAATTACCGGTCCCGAAAGAGATAATATGAGTACGATTGTGGAAAAAAGTTATGTGCCTTTTATGTATAAGGGGATTTTCATGGATATGGTCAGGGGACGTGAAATCACCCGTACAGATACAACCGATGCCTATGCCGGCATCACCATCAGCCTTGATGTTCTGCTATACTCCGAATCGGTCCCCGAGGAAGAGGGGAAGAGGCTTAAGGGAATGATTAAGGAATGGCTGAATAATGAAAACGCCATACGTACTTTAAATGAGGGTGCCGGCGTGGCCTGGTATATGTTCCCTGTATACAATCTCTCCAAAACATTGGAAATCCTTAAAGACGATTCAATCACGCCGGTGTCAAATGCAGGAAAAAGCTATACTTTTGGCAAAGGCGCAAGAACGGTTCATTCGACAGACAAGTTTACTTTTGGTCTTTCCATGTATAGCAAAGACATCACAACCTTTGAGCAAGGCGACAGTAATACAAAAGGCTGGTATACGGGTCTTGGACAGACTTACGTTTACACGCCTGATATCGGACAGTATACCTATCAAAAACCAACGCTTGACTGGTATCGGCTTGCTGGCGTAACTGCCGTTAATGGCATCACCGTTGGCAGCCATACAAATGCAAACTCTTTTGCGGGAAGCACAACTCTAGATCATTCTTACAGCACTGCCGGCCTGGAGATATCATCCGGCAGCACAAAAGTGAGCGCAAAAAAATCGTGGTTTATGTTTGATAACGAGGTTGTAGCGGTAGGGACAGGGATTACTTCTACACATAACAACAAGGTTGAAACCACGATTGACAACCATTATATTACAGGCAATAATGCTCTAATTATCAATGGAGAAAAACAGTCGGACGAGCTTGGCTGGAATGGTAAAATCGATAATGCCAGGTGGGCGCTAATTGAAGGAAATGCTAAGGGGTCCAATATCGGCGTTTATTTCCCGAATGATACCAAGATCGGCGCAGTTCGTAAAACCCGTACAGGAAAATGGACGGATTTGGGCTCTTATAACGTAGATGAGAATGTGCAATCCGCCAATTACCTTACGATGTGGATTGATCACGGCTCAAAGCCGGTGAATGAAAGCTATGCCTACGTTCTATTGCCTGGAACGACCGCAGCGCAGGTTGAAAACTATGCAGACTCCAGCGATATTGAAATCATCCGCCAAGATAATGACGTACACGCCGTATATGAGAAAACGCTCCATACTCTTGGCGTGAATTTCTGGCAAGACGGCGATCAATCCATGGATGCAATGGGCGTAAAGGATTATCTTTCCGTGGATAAGGCTTCTTCTATTATGATTAAAGAAGACGATAATAGGCTTAGCTTTGCTCTTTCAGATCCGACAAAGAGAAATTCGGGAACGATTACCGTGGATATTAATAGGTCGGCTCTCGGGGTTATCTCTAAAGATAGTCGGATTAATGTGATTCAAACTTCTCCGTCCATTCGGCTTGAGTTGGATGTCAGTCAATCTTTTGGGAATCCGATCGAAGCCGTGCTTTCCTTTCAAAAGCTTGAGGTGCCTGGAGAAACTTCAATTACAAACCTGGCATTAAGCGATAACACATTAAGTCTTGAATTTGCAAAAGCTTTGCGAGCAACAGGTTATGAGCTGAGCTATGGTACGGAAAGCGGAAATTATACGAAATCGCTCGTTACTTCAGGAAATACAGCGGAAATCAAAGGCTTAAATGCAAATACGACCTATTATTTTGCAGTTAAAGCAATTAATGATTCAGGTGAAGGCAGCTTATCGCAAGAAAGATCCTACAGCATTGGCAATACGCGTACTTTGGTCGAAGAATTCGAAGATTTCTCCAAGACGGTCAGTTATTCCGGGGGGTGGGCAACCGACGCTTCCAATGCGAGTACTTATTATGATGGGGATGCCACTCGTATTAAGAGAAATGACGCGGATAAAACGAATCCTAGACGTGAGGAATATGTAACTTACTATACTCCAACGCCAAAAGACTTTGAACTGACGACCTATGATTACGGTTTAGCTAATGCAGGAGATAATACCATCCTTCAATTTTACGGTTCAACGGATAACGAGAACTGGATTCCCATTCCGGCAGCAAAAAACGGCACCGTAGTTAAAGATAAGTGGAGTAAAGTCGTCTATACCAATTCAGCGGAATTGGATAGCTCCATAAAGTATATTAAGATTGGCGTCTCCAACAACACCAAAATTTGGGCGCCGCAGCTTTCAAGACTGGTCATCAATTATGCCTGGACTTCCGATCGCGTTGTCATGGATACGATGCTGGATGATTCCAGATCCTATGAGGTAGAAGGCGATGTCGCCTATAGGTCGGGCGATGGCGTTCAATTCGGCGGAGATAAGGATATTCTGATTAAAAACGGTTCTGAAAATGCAACGATACTTTATAGTTATACCCATATACAAAATGCCAAGCTTACTGCTTTTATTGCCAAAGAAAACGGCGGCGCCGTTTCGATAATGTCTTCCAAAGACGGCCAAAGCTTTAGGCCTGTTGCTTCCAGTCAAGAGATTGCCGGTGGTGACTATGGGGACTATCATAAGGCGGTTTACAACATTCCTGAATTAGAGGTTGGTACGAACTACCTCTTGCTTACAATTAGCGGCGAAGCCGATTCAATTGCTATTGCCGACCTCATCTTATCCTATGTCCATGAAATTGCGCCGATACAGAAGATCCGCTTTAAGGATAAACAGCTTGAAGCGGTTGCGAAGTATAATTTAGTCCCGGCAGTCAAATTAGCGCCGATGAATGCGACGGGTGAACTAAAATATACGATTTCGGACAAGGACATTGCTACCGTGAACCATTCAACAGGAGCATTGCAGGCTGGAGCTTTCGGAACAGCGGTTCTTACAGCTACGGTTCTTGGAGCGGAGGCGCACGCAACTGCAAATATTAATGTCCGTACTTCACAAAACCTTGCACTTAACGCGAATATTTCTGCAAGTTCCGTCAATGGCATTTACTCTGCGAATAAAGCCATTGATGGCGATTATCTTTCCCGTTGGGAATCCAGTATAGGAAATGTTCAATGGCTGCAGGTGGATTTGGGATCATCGAAGGAATTTGGAGCAATTGAGCTTAGCTGGCAGCAATACGCAACCCAGTATACGGTTCAGGGTTCTGTGAATGGCAATGACTGGGTAACCCTGTATACGGAGACGAACGGTAAAGGCGGTAACGTCTGGATTGAATTTGATGAGGTACAAAAATATCGCTATGTCAGATTAAGCGGTACGCAAGCTGCTGCCGCCTATTCCCTTTATGAGTTCCGCGTTCTCTCGTTTCATACTCAAAGAGGGGTGGACGGAGCCGTACTTCAAAATCTCGCACTTGGAAAAACAGCAACAACAAGCGGCAATGACTCTTCTAATAGTGATCCAAAAGCCGCTATAGACGGTGATCCATCAACGCGTTGGGCATCTGCGAGAACGGATAGCCAGTGGTATACCATTGACTTAGGCGCTCCAAGCAAGATCCATCAGATTAACTTGCTTTGGGAAACGGCTTACGGTAAAGAGTACGACATTCAAGTGCTTGATGACAGCGGCAGTACGGTGACAACCGCAGTATATGAAAGAAACGGTTCTCCCGGATGGAAGAGGTATGTGCTTGACGAGCCGGTACAGGGAAAATACGTTCGGATGCAAGGGATTAAGCGCGGTTCCACTTATGGATATTCCTTATACGAATTCGAGGTATATGGAAGTTTGGCGCAAACAACGGTTAATTCCATTCAGTTTGCTTCCGATAAGCTTTCTGTTTTAAGGAACCATAAGAAAACGGCTGCTATTATTACAGATCCGCCTTATGTCAATGAGGGGAGCGTTGAATTTGTCAGTCTAAACCCCGAAATAGCAACGGTATCCAATAAAGGCGTTGTTACGGGGATAACAACGGGGTCAACGATCATTAAGGCTTATTCATCGGTTTCCGATGCTGTTTATGGGACTAGTGTTGTCACGGTAACAGATTATAATGGCGCTCCCATACCGGTTTCCAGTCTTGAGATGCAAGGCGGTATAGCCATTATCGAGAAAGGGACAACTGCCCAGTTCGATGCTACAGTTACTCCGGATAATGCATCAATAAAGAACATTCACTGGACTTCCAGCGACGAACGTGTACTTCTCGTAACTAACGAAGGTTTAATAAAAGCAATCGGCATAGGAACCGCAGTCGTAAGAGCGATCAGTGTTGCTAATCCACAGCTAATGTATGAACAGGTAGTAAGAGTTGTTGATGCAGAGGTGGAAACTGTAAAGGCATTGATACATGCAATCGGCATAGTCTCCTTGAAAAGCAAAGGAGATATCGATACCGCGCGGGAAGCTTATAATTATCTGGCTGAGGACCAGAAAGCATTAGTGGATAATTATGAAGAACTGGTAGCTGCGGAAATGCAGTATGAAGAACTGGTGGAAGCTTCGAAGAAAGTAAGTGGGGTAACGCTCGACAAGAACACATTGAATCTGACGGTGGGAATAAGCGGACAACTGACGGCTGCCGTAACACCATCCACAGCCGTAAACAAGAATGTAACATGGTCAAGCAGTAACACCAAGGTTGCAACTGTCGACAGTAACGGTAAGGTAACCGCTTTGGCAGCAGGAACGGCGATAATAAGCGTAACGACAGAAGACGGCGGCAGGGTAGCAACGTGTATTGTAACCGTCAGAAGAAGCGGACAAAGCAATGGCGGAAACAGCGATCCTAGCGGAGGCGGTTCATCGGCAACACCGGGAACAGACCCGCAAACACCGGCAACAACGCCGATAGATAATCATGCACCGGTTACCATTCAGGCACCTGCACCTGTAGTGAATGAGGTGGGCATAGCAACAACTACCATTGATGCAAATGCATTGGCCAAAGCTCTCGAAGCTTCTAATATAGTAATCATCCTTGTACCGAAGGCTGAAGGAGCTAATGCATATTCACCAGTCTTACCGGTAACGGCTCTGGCGTCAGGAGATGCAACAAAGAAGATTGAAATAGCAACCGAACTTGGTAAGGTATCAGTTACCGGAAACATGCTTATACCGATCGATGTGGCAGGGGCCCGGATTGTAAGCCTCGTTATAGCAAAAGCAGACACAAACGGGGTTGAATCGGCAGTAAAGTCACAAATAGGTAAGAGACCTGTAGTTGAGCTCTATGTAAGTATAAACGGCACCAGGATAACACAGAGCAAATCTGAAGCGCCCGTTATCGTGGAAATACCGTATACGCCTACAGCAGCCGAACTTGCCGACCCGGAACATATCGTCGTATGGTACATGGATGAAGCAGGAAAGGCAGCGGCGGTACCAACTGGCAAATATGACTCCGCAACGGGTAGGGTAACCTTTACAACAACACACCTTGGCAAGTATGCGGTGGCTTATGCTAAGAAGAGCTTTAGCGACATTGGCCAACACTCATGGGCAAGAAAAGCAATAGAAGTAATGGCCTCTAAAGGGGTGATAAGCGGCACTTCTGCAACAACCTTCAATCCTTCTGCCGATATCACGCGGGCGGACTTTATCCTATTGCTCGTTAAGGCTCTTGGATTATCTGCAAAAGCGCAAGGTAACTTTGCAGATGTAAGCTCGAGTGCATACTATGCAGAAGCTCTCGCCACAGCCAAAGCCCTTGGAATTACAACTGGGGTTGGCAACAATAATTTCAATCCAAAAGGAAAGATTACAAGGGAAGACATGATGGTTCTTGCAGCAAAAGCTATGAATGTGGCCGGAAAACCTTTGGAAAACGCTTTGGGTTCGGAACTGAATGGCTATTCTGATTCCGCGCAAATAAGCCGTTACGCATTCAATGATGTTGCAGCTTTAATTAAGGCAGGAATTATTAAAGGCAGCGGCAATTCCATAAATCCGAAGGGAACGGCAACAAGGGCTGAAGTAGCGGTTATCATTTACAACTTGTATAACAAATAGTTTTTAGCGGCTAAAATGAAGAATGGCGACTAGGGAGATTATCCCTGAGTCGCCATTTCTCGATTTCGGTCTACCGCAGCTTTCTTGAGCAAATTATGGGCAAGCGACAGCCATCCGACCTCGGCTGACTTTCGACAGGCCTCGAAGCAGATAACGCCGGAATCCCCGCTTATCCTTCCTCAGACTAACGCTGATCTCTCGGAATCCTTTCACTTTCTTCAGTTGTGCCCTTTCAAGCACGTTTTTCCTGGGCTCGGAACGGAAACGATTGATGATGCGGAAGCCCGGACGTTTTTGAGAGAAATCGATGAGGAAAGAGGGGGATGTATCTCCTGGAGGAACGGAGTGTCCGCCTTTGAAAATGTGGAATCTCCTTGTAACGAGTTTACCAATTCAGATTTCCACATTTTCAACAGCGGCCGGAAGGAGATACATCCCCCTTATAAATTAAATCGATTAACTAAATAAAGCCCTCCCAGCTTCCTGTCGGGAAGTGAAAGGGCGATAAGTCTGCTTATTCAGATGCCGTCAGTTACAAAAAGGTGATTCCCTGGTCCTTCGACTCAGCCCTTAATCGATCCTGCGAGCAAGCCGCGAATGAAGTAGCGACTCAGGAAGACGTAGACGAGCAGCGTGGGAAGCGCAGCGAGAAGGGCGCCCGCCATCTGAACGTTCCACTGCACGATTTGGCTCCCCGACAGATTTTGCAGCGCTACCATGATCGGCTGCTGCTTCTGCGTCGTCAGGGTAACCGCGAACAAAAACTCGTTCCAAATATTCGTAAATTGCCATATGCCGACGACAACGAATCCGGTAACCGACAATGGAACGATGACATGGCGATAGATGCCGAAAAATCCGTTCCCGTCAATCTTGGCCGCTTCGAGCAGCTCGGTTGGAATGCCGACGTAGAAATTCCGGAACATAAGCGTGCAGATCGGCAAACCGTAAACAACGTGAACCAGAATGAGTCCCGCAAGCGAATTGTACAGGTTGATGCTCTGCATGAACTGAATGAGCGGAATCAAGATGCTCTGATACGGGATGAACATGCCGAACAGCATGAGGGCAAAGAGCGTATTGGAGCCCTTGAATGTCCACTTGGATAAAATGTAGCCGTTCATCGATCCGAAGAACGCCGACAGCAGAGTAGCGGGAATCACGAGCAAGAAGCTGTTGGTCAAGTTGGGCGCCAGCTTCTCGAAGGCGACTTTGTACCCCGAGAAATCGAATTGCGCGGGCCAATCCCACATCTTCTCCAGCGTGATGGAATCCACTCCCTTTACGCTAGTCAGGACGACGACGTAGATCGGAATCAGAAACATTACGGCTAATGCGCAAAGGAGCAGATAGAGCAACGTACGTTTTACGCGTTCGCCTCTCATTTACTTATCCCCCTTTCTAAGACTGGAAACCAAATACGGGATAATGAGCAGAGAAATGAACACAAGCATGACCGTGGCGATTCCGGCGCCTTGCGCATAATGGTTGCCGCGGAATGTCGTTTCGAACATATACACCCCGGGCACGTCGGTAACGAACATCGCTCCGGGTCCCGTCATCGCGTACACCAAATCAAATATTTTCAAGGAGATATGGGCGAGAATAATGACCAAGCTCATCGTGATCGGCGTCAGCTGAGGCAGGATGACCTTGAAGAAAATTTGGCTTTCTTCGGCGCCGTCGACTCTGGCCGCTTCGCGTAAATCGTCGGGAACCGCGCGCAAGCCGGCAAGATACATCGCCATCGCAAAGCCGGACATTTGCCATACGGTCGCGATCGCCACTGCGATTATTGCAATCGGAATCCCGAATTTGATCTGTCCGATGGGTAATCCGAGATAGATTTCCGTGCTTGTATACCATTTAGGTGCCGAGTCAAAGCCGAGTTTTCTCAGGATCAGGTTGATGCCGGTAGTGGGATTAAGCAACCACTGCCAGATAACGCCTGTGACGATAAAGGACACCGCCATCGGAAAGATGAACACGTTGCGGAAGAACGATTCCCCGCGAACTTTGCGGTCGATCAAGAGTGCCAGGAATAATCCGATCATCATCGTGACGGCAATGAAGAGAATCGTGAACACCAATGTATTTCTTAAATCCGATTGGAAGCGGAAATCCGAAAATAAAAATCGATAATTGTCGAAGCCGATAAAGTTATCGCTTTGGACAAGGGTGTTCCAATCCGTAAAGGAAGTGTAGCCGGTCTTGGCGATAAATCCGTAAATAAATATGGCAATCGCCGCAATAGAGGGCAACAGCATCAGAATGGGAAGCAATAGCTCCCTGTTTTTCTTTTTTTTGCGTGCACCGATCTCTCCGACCGAAGAAGTCATAAGCGTCACTCCTGAAAAAAACGGGGCCAGATGCCAGATCGCATCTGACCCCGTTTTATGTTCTTTTTAGCGAACCCGTCGATTATTTGCCGATACCACTCGCTTGCGCGGCGGATACGAGCGCTTTCTGAGCTTGCTCCACATCGCCGTTCGTTACGAAAATATTGACGACTTGATTCGCTTGCGTTGCGAAGCCTTCCGGCGCTGCGGAACCATGCGCCAAGCTTGGAGCGAGCTTGCTTACTTTAAAGTCGTCGATCGTTTCTTGTCCGTAAGAATCGTATTTGGATTTGTCTGCATCGATCCGGGCGGGAATCGAGCCTTTCAACGGATTGAACACGTCTTGACCTTCGACGGAGCCAAGCACCTTCAGAAATTCGCGAGCGGCTTGCTCGCCTTTAGCGCCCTTCGGAATGGCGAAAGTATCGGTAATAACCATGAAGCTGTCGCCGGTGTTGGGCGTTTCGATCCAGCCGAAATCTTCGTTCGCAACGAGCTTCAAGTCCGTTGTGAAGTAGCCTTTAGCCCAATCTCCCATGTTCGTCATTGCCGCTTTGCCCTCGGCGACGAGCTGGGATGCGTCTTGCCAGTTGCGCGCCGCATGATCTTCGTTCACATAAGTCAGCATTTTCTTGAATTTTTCGAATGATGAGGTTACGCGCGCATCGTCGAATTTCACTTCGCCGGTCCACAGTTTTTTGTAGTCGTCTGCGCCCAACTCGCCCATCATAATGTTTTCGAGCAGCATCGTTGCCGTCCAAGGTTCTTTATCGCCCAGCGCAAGCGGCGTAATGCCTTTTGCTTTCAAAGCGTCGGCGACAGCGAAGAACTCGTCGAATGTCTTAGGCGCTTGAAGACCATTGTCGTCGAATATTTTTTTGTTGTAGAAAATGACATTGCCGCGATGGATATTGACTGGAACGGAGTAGGCTTTGCCGTCTTTGCTGACGAGGTCGACCAATTCCTTAGGGAACTTCTCGTTCCAGCCTTCTTCCGCGAACAAATCGTTCAGATCAATCACCTTATCCGCTGCCACCCAACCCGTATTCAGCTCGGCGCCGCCATGTACCTGGAAGGCATCCGGCGGATCTCCGCCCTGCATGCGGCTTGCGAGCACAGCCTTGGCGTTCGTTCCCGCGCCGCCCGCAACTGCGGCATTAATCACTTCAATGTCCGGATGCTTATCCGAGAATAGCTCGATCAAGCCAAGCAAGCCGGCTTCCTCGCCTGCTCCCGTCCACCAACTGAAGATTTCGACCTTTTGGTCAACGGCTTGCTCCGCTTTGGATGGAGAAGGAGGAGTGCTTCCTTCGCTGCCCTTTGAAGGCTCAGGACCGTTGTTGTTGCCTCCACATCCCGTTAACACTATGCCGGCAACCGACAATGTGGAAAGTATCATGCCTAATTTCCGTTTCACGTGACTTCCCCTTTCAAAACAAGGTTTTGTAATCGCTTTACGTTTAATATGATAAACGCTTACAAAACGGTTTAATATGTGGCGATCCTATCTTTTGTTCCGTTATTTTACACAGAAATCCAGCCTTGCAAGGAAGGCTCCTCGCAAGGCTGGACGAAGGTTAGCTATGAGATTTACGGTATTCGCCTGGCGACATTCCGGTCTGCTTTTGAAACCATTCGCTGAAGTAACGGGGATTCGGATAACCGACAGCTTCCCCGATCTGATAGATCTTCAAAGTGCTTTTAGTCAACAGCTCGCACGATTTTTCAATCCGCTTGGCAGACAAATAGTCGCTGAAAGACTTGCCCGTTTCCTGTTTGAAAATTCTGCTCAGATAATTTGGCGTAATAAATAGCTCCTCGGCAATTTGCACCAGGTGCAAATCCTCGGTAAATTTCTCGTTCATGAGCCTTATCGCTTTCTTGATCAGATAAGAGGCGTTTTCAACGCCCCCTTCCACAGGCTTCGGCAAATTTGGAATCTTTAAGCGGGCGGCGTTCCGCTCGTTCTCGCAGTGGACTTTAAGCTTGAGCAGAACTTCTTCGGTATCCTCGACGTCCGTCGGCTTTAGTAAATAGTCGGAGGCTCCAAGCCGCATCGCTTCCTGGGCGTATTTGAAATCGTCGAATCCGCTCATGATGACCACTTTGCTGGAGGGCGTATCCGGATGATTCATTTCGATTTTCCTGAGCTCGGCCAGAAACTCCAGCCCCGTCATATTCGGCATTCGAATGTCCGTCATAATGATATCGATCGGATTGTTTTTAATTTCTTGCAGCGCTTCGAGTCCATCCTCGAAGCTGCCTACAAGCTCGATGCCGATTCGTTTCCAATTGATATGTTCGCTTAATCCTTCTCGAATCCATGATTCATCGTCTATGATTGCTGCGCGGCAAGGCGGTTTCATGCGTTATCCCCCTCATGATTTTATTGGATGATTGGATCACTCGCTGTTTTTCGGGTTGTGCTTGGATTGTTTGGCGTTATTGATCTGGATCGACTGGTACAGATGTCGCAGTTCATCGGCGGCTGTGCGGAAAGCCAGTTCCGGCTCGGAATGTAGCGTAATGATTTTGGCGAGCGCGCGTTCTTCGATTTCTACCAGGGCGTTATAGTAAGGGACATAGGGCTCGTTGCGCGCGGTTCGAAGACTTTCGAGCAGCAAGCCGAAGTCGGGCCGGCTTTCCCGGTAGCGTTCGTCTCCGAGAATGGAGCGCCTTGCGGGGATGCCTCCGGCTTCAACATAGATTTTGCCGCCGACCTTTCCTGTCGCGAATTCAAGAAATTTCCACGCATCGGTCGGATTCGCTGAATTGGCATTGATGGCAAGCGTCCAACTATGCTCGAAGGTCGCCCGGCGAAGCGTGCCATTCTCGTCTTTTATGCCCGGAATGAGAGCGATTCGGATGGAATCTTTGTAGCGGCTGCTCGATTGCAAGATATCTTTGTAGGATGCGTTCCAGTATGGCGCGGCCATCGCAACCTCGCCGCTAAGCAGAGCGTCGCGCGTTCTGGCGAAATCCCAGGACAGGAGATCGTCGGGAATGACGTTGTTCTGAATCATTTTCACCAAGAATTCACCGGCGCGTACGGAAGGCTCGTGATCGAGCACCACTTGGCCGGTATCTTCTCGCATTCCGTCTCCCCCAAAGGACCAGAGCAAGGAAGCGAAAATCTTGGATCGCTCCTCGGGAACAACAGCGGGCATCGTCGCTCCCCATCTGGTCGGAGAGCCGGGCGTTATGGATCGGGTATAACGCTCCGCCACCGCGTAGAAATCATCCCACGTATCCGGCGGATGGGGAATGAGATCGCTTCGGTAATATAAAAAGTGCGTGCTAATATCGGTCGGCAAGGCATAGATGGCGTTCCGATACCGGTAAATCGCCAGGAAATCGTCCAGGTTGAAGGATTCCAGGTCGGTTAATTCCGGGTTTTCGATAAAGGGATCGAGCGGTAATATCGCATTCGCGGATGCGAATTGGGCGATTGAGGTGTTCGGCATGAACATGACGTCGAAAGCCTCTGATCCCGCGAAAAGTTGAGTGCCTAGTGCGGTAAAGAAGTTGTCGCGCCCTAGCTCGACGAACTCGACTTTTATGCCGCTGGATTTCGTAAACGGTTCGGCGATTTTGCGAAGCGCGGACGACTCGGTTCCGGTGCGGATCAAGACGCGAATAATAGGCTCTTTCACGTTGTTCACCGGCTCGCTCAGTTTGATTCGGTCCAACAAGGCGATTCCGCTCAGCGTCCAGAGGACGAGAAGGGATAGCGTGATGAGCAGCAAGCTTCTAAATCCAAGACGATTCATGTACGTGTAGAGCCTCCTGTTCCGCGATCTCAATCCGATTTTCTGTGGAGAGGGATGCAAAGCCTGACCAAGGTTCTGCCGTTGACGCGATCGATTAATCTTATGCCGAAAGCCTCGCCGAATGAGAGTTGAATTCTTTGCTGTACGTTCCGAAGTCCGACATGCTCGCTTTGCTTTTCATCCTCCAGCAATTGCTTCATACGGCTCAGGTCGGTATCGTGTCCGTCATTCGCGATATCGATCAGCACTTCATGACCGGATCGATAAATATCCAAGCTGATATGACCGCCGTTCTTCAGCTTGGCAATGCCGTGCTCGATCGCGTTCTCGACGATCGGTTGTAAAATGAGCGGCATCGTCCAGACGTCGTTCAGCTCGGGCTCCATCGTGATCCGATAGTCCAGTTTATCCCGGTATCGGAAAGCGAGAATTCGTAAATAGTTTTCGACATGCCCCACTTCCCGCTCCAAGGTCACGCGCTCCAAGCTGGAGTTCAGCGTAAATCTGAAAAATTTTCCGAGCGCGGTGACCAGCTTGCTGATCGGCTCGGCTCCATGCTTTTTCGACATCCAGTAGATCGTATCCAGCGTGTTGTATAGAAAATGTGGCTGTATTTGCATTTGCAGCGTTTTCAGTTGGGCGTCGCCTTTTTGCTTCTGCGCGTTTTCATTTTCGATAAGGAGCTGTTGCGTCCGGTCCATCAACCGATTGAAGTTGCGTTGTAAAATACTAATTTCCCGGATCGAGCTCATTTGTTCTCTTACGTTCAAATTATCGATGGAAGCGACCGACATGACTTTTGCCAAACCGATGACCGGCTTCGAAAGGACCGCCGTGAACAGGAGCGCGACAACGAAAGAGACGATCGCTCCAAGACCGGCCATAATCAAGAGCACCTTGAGGATTTGCTGGTTAGGTCCGAGCACTTCATTCAGAGGAACGACGGCAGTTAATTTCCAATTGCTGACCGCCGAAGTGTCGTAGGACAGCAGCCATTTGCCGTCTACGGTGATCGTTCCGCTGCCGAAGGAGGGAAGCTCTTGAATCGCCGACGTAATTTTGGGATTGTTAAACAGATCGGATGACTGGCTGTAGATGACTTCGCCGAAATAATCCGTAATTTGGAGAGAGCCTGTCAATCCGATCCGTACGCTGCGAAGATACTCATCCAGAAAGAGGTCGTTAAGCTGGATGAATAGATAGCCTCTCAGCTCGGCGGTATTGCTATCGACGATTCTGCGCGCTGCCGTCACGGAAGCATGAACGGGAGTGTTGAACCCCGCTTTGGATTGATAGATTGCTTGCGAATTGTTGAGCCAATGCATCTTTAGCGGCTCCTCGTTGAACTGTTTGACGATATAGCTGTAATTATTCCGATCCAACTGGTTGTAATGAGACAGGGAGCTGTCCGTAGACAGCACGAATCTGTCGGGAGTCACGAACGAGATCGTTCGAATATGGTTAAGCTTCCCGCTGAATAAATCGGAATACACCTTCTCTTTGAATTTGCGGTTTGCTTCGTTAAGCTGGTAGGTTGTATCCAGCGGAGCGTCGATAAATTCCAGCGATTGCTGATAAAGCAGCGACCAGGTCAGCCGATCGATCTCGTTCAGGTTCGTATCCAACGTGCTTTTGGTCTGCGCGACGGATTGCTGTACGAATTGGCTGGCTTGATTTTGGAAGAGATCGTTTTGCTTCTGGTAGGTAATTAGAGTGATGACGACAAGCGGAAATATCATGAGAAACAAAATGGCCGTTAACAAAATCGTGCGAATCGAAACTGTTCTCGACATATCAACATGTGTCCTTTTTATGCATTCTTCGATATTGGGCCGGCGTGATTCCATACACCTTTTTGAAGATGGAATAAAACGTGTTAAGCGACGAAAATCCATAATGATGAATGATCTGCTCGATCGGCGAGTCGGAGGCTAGCAAATCCCGGCAAATGTGATTCAGGCGTTTCTCCGAAATCTTATCCGTAATCGATTGGTTTGTCTCCGCCTTATACAGACTTCGGAAATAGTTCACGGACAGACCCAAATGGTCGGCCAGCATTTTGGCGGACAAGTTGGGATCGGTTAATTGTTCTTCAATGAACAGATCCGCCTGCTCGATCAGGGCCACGTTTCTGGACAGACTGCGGGCAGCGGCGATATCTTCGAGCGTTTTTGTTATAAGCGCTTCCATCCAGGGAACCACGTTGTCCATCGTCTCCTGCTGTATGATCTGATTCTCGATGGATGTCAGCCCCCACGAACTGGACAACGGCTGACTGGAGTGCTCCTGCATGAGCCGGCGTATGTCCATAAACAAGGTAATCAACGACATTTTACATTCAAAATAGGGCAGTTCCCGCAGCTTGACTACGGCTGAGCGTATGATTTCCAGAACCGTATCCGCATCACTCTTGTGAAGAGCCTGCGCGATCTGCCGCTCTTTGTCCACAGGAAGATGATACAGTTCTCCAGGCTCATCGGTCAGCCAAGCTTTCATGATGAGCGAACCGTGCCCGAAGCGGAACCGTTCCTGCGTCAGTTCATACGTCTCCATATACACCTCATGCATGTCGGTCAGGCTAGGCAGCACCCTCCCCCAAGCGACGGTCGTGCCGATTGACAAATACTGCTCCATTAACTGTTGGGATACGTGCAGCTTCTTTGTAAATTCTTCGGACAATGGAGCCGACAGAACAACCGCCACGTGGTCGTTCCCCATGTCTACCGTTTGCAGCTTATGCTTGGACGATTGCAGTGACTCCTGGATAATATTAGACATTGCAAATCGGAGCAGACGCCGGTCTTTTTCCGGGTAAGCGTTCGAAAATTCCGAGAAGCGGTCGATCCGGAAGATGGCGACCGACAGCTGATCCTCCGGCAGATCAATTCCCCATTCTTGAAATTGAAAACTTATTTCCTCTGTCGAATGGTAGATATCCCCTAGGAAATCCCTTAAAAACCGCTCCCTGCCCAGAATTTTATTCTGCCGCCATTGCTCGGTCAGTTCATGAATCTGATTGCGTTGGGATGTAAACACATTGGACAAGTAGTCGAGCTCATTGGCGCTGTATCTTTCGCCGGGATTCTCAGCCTGATGCTGCTGCATCACTCTGCTGATCAGCTCCTGAATAGGCGAGTATACCCGTTTGGAAATCAGAACGATAACGGTCATGGATGCTGCGAACAGGATAAAGAACAAAATCAGGCTTGTGTTGCGAAGAACGGTGATTTTCCCCAAAATGACAGACTTCGGTATCGTTTCAATAAAGGTCCAATCCTGAATGCCTTTAATGGAGGAGTTGGCATAAACCATTAGTTGTTCTCCCTGATTTCGGGGCTGAAAGAGCTTCCATCCGCTTGTCGCCTTACTCTCGTTGCTCCTGAACTCCGCAATTTGTTCCGGATTCAAAGGAATACTGCTAAAGATCGTCTCATTCCTGTCATTCAGAACCGTAATCAACCTATTGGCATAATTCGAATTGTTCTGAAGCAGGGACATTAAGTGATGTGTATCCACATTCAGAACGAAAGCGGAGATAGAACTGCCTTTCTCGTAAAATCTTACGATGGTCATCACCTCTTTGGGACTGTCTTCGGTAAGCGGAACGGACAAAGTTCTCGGAATGAGAACGCTGTGCTTTGCTGTAACCGGGTCCTGTAAGCGCTTAATGATGTCCTGGTCGTAAAAAGTTTCCGCATCATTCAATCCAAGTCTCGAATCTACTACGGTATGGGTATAATCATTGATCAGGTATACCGAATCGATAGACGGATTGGCGTTCTTAATGTCCGTAAGCCGGCTCCAGACCTCGAAAGTTTCAAAATCGCTGTATTGATCCGAGAGGGCATACACTTTAAGCGCGCTATCATTGCTGGAGGAGAAGCTGAATTCCAGAGCCCACTCCATTAGTCGAGCTGTGTTCCCGGCGCCGTTCACCAGCAACGATTCGGAATGATCGCCGATCTCTTCCAACAGCGTTTTGGATGACTGCAAGTAGAGCAACGTAGAAGAGATCGCCAGAACGAGAACGTTTGCACCGACAAAATAAAAAATAAGCTTCATATAGGTAGGATGCCGCTTCAGTGATGCAAGAAGTGGAAGTCTGAATTTCATTGCTCCGGACCCTCCATAATCATAACTGCCGAGCTCGTAAATAGTGGATTCATTATAGCATAACGAGCAATTCCGTCTGCAGAATCGGTTATTTTCGAAATAGTGTTGTTTTTGGGAAGTTCGTAAATCCGCGCTTGCAGGAAAAATTGGAGCTTGTCGGAATTGTCGTTGCGGCAAGGGCCCGGTAAAGTAGCGATAGATAACGGGATGCCGGTGCGATTGCCGGTCTCGAAGAAAGGAGGGAACCAAAACGATGCAATATCCACTTAATGCAAACAGATCGTCGAAGCTGAAGCATATTGTTCGCAATCCTTTCCTCTATGCGATGGCCGTGCCGGGGCTTCTGTTCTTTCTCGTATTCAGTTATTTTCCTATATACGGGATTATGATCGCCTTCAAAGACTATAATTTTGCCAAAGGAATTACGGGAAGCAAGTGGGTCGGTTTTAAGAACTTCGATTATTTTTTTACTTCGGATGACTTCTGGGTCATTCTGCGCAACACGCTGATGCTGAACATACTGTTCATTGTGTTTACGACGGCGGCTGCGGTAGTAATTGCGCTTATGTTCAATGAAATTCGCAATAAGTATTTCAAACGAATTTCGCAGTCTTTCATTTTTCTTCCGTATTTTATGTCCTGGATTGTGGTAGGCATGATTGTCCAATCCTTATTCGGCGGCGAAGAGCCGATGATCAACGCCTGGCTGCAAAATATGGGCTTTGAACCGATCAACTGGATGTTTGAGTCGAAGCTATGGCCTTTCATTCTGACGGTTATCCGTGTGTGGCAGGGAGCCGGCTATCTTTCGATTATTTTTCTGGCCGCAATTACCGGGATATCGGAAGATTTGTACGAGGCTGCGCGGATTGACGGGGCGTCCAAGATGCAGATTGTGCTGCGCATTACGCTGCCGCTGCTCGTTCCTACCATTATGATTATGACTTTGCTGGCCGTGGGCAAGATTTTCAACGGGGACTTTGCCATGATCTATGCCATCATCGGAGACAACTCTTTGCTGTATCCGACTACCGATGTCATCGACACCTTCGTTTTCCGCTCCATGAGACAGCTGCATGACTTCGGGATGTCTTCGGCGGTTGGCCTGTTTCAGTCGGTTATGGGGCTGATCTTCGTCATTGCCGCCAACTGGGTAACCCGAAGGGTGTCTAAAGAATCCGCTTTATTCTAGGAGAATAACGATGAGACAGAAACAAAGCGCTGCGGATCGAACGTTTACGATATTTGCCTATTCGTTCATCTTATTGTTCACCTTATTTTGTCTGTTCCCTTTTCTGTTGATGATAATCGGATCGTTTACGGACGAAGGAGAACTGATTGCGCACGGCTATACTTTATTTCCGCAAAAATTATCACTGGACGCTTATAAAGCGGTTTTGCAATCGGATGTGTTGTTCAACGGCTATGCGGTCACGATTTTTATCACCGCCGTAGGCGCATTAAGCGCATTGTGCATTTCCGCAATGCTCGGCTATTCTCTGGCCAACAAGCGGAATGTCCTGCAAACGCCTTTTCTGATTTTTTGCTATTTGCCCATGCTATTTTCCGGAGGCATCATTCCTTTTTATATTGTGGTCAGTCAGTGGCTGCAGTTGCAGAATAGCGTTTGGGTGCTCATTTTAACCTTATTGTGCCAACCCTTCCTCGTCTTTCTGCTTGTCAGTTTCTTCCGCACGATTCCCGAGGAATTGGAGGAAGCCGCCAGAATTGACGGAGCGAATGAAATGAGAGTGTTCTTTCAAATCATGATCCCGATCTCGAAGCCGATTCTGGCTTCCGTCGGTCTGTTCTATGCCCTGAATTACTGGAATGACTGGTTTATGGGATTGATGTTCGTGGATAATGAGAAGCTGTTCCCGCTGCAGTTGATTTTGCGCCGAATGGTATCCAATATGGAAGCCGCCAAAAATCTCATTCCCGCCGCAGCGGCCATTGCCGTTACGCCGCCAACCTATGGTGTGCGGATGGCGACAACCGTACTGACGATCGGCCCGATTGTCTTGCTGTATCCCATGCTTCAGAAGTATTTCGTCAAGGGTCTAACGGTAGGAGCCGTAAAAGGGTAGTCGAGCATTTCCGGGCATTAACCGGATTCGTCCGGTTAATCATAAATGGTTTTTCATTTACATTTGGGAGGTTAACGAAATGAGATTAAAAAAATGGTTTGGCGCGACGACGACAACGATATTGGCTTCGTCCCTGATGTTAGCGGGCTGCGGAGGCAAAACGGAGACTGGCGGCAATGAAGGGAAGTCTCCGACTCCGACGAATACGGAAAGTTCTGTACCCGCACCGAAGGCGACAGTGGCGCTGAAAGCTTACTTTCCCGGGGATAAGCCGGCGGGCTTTGACGATGTGCTGCAAGCGGTCAACGACAAATTGAAAGCGGACAACATCGGGGCTTCATTGAATATCAATTTCTTGCCGTGGACCGATTACGGAAATGCGGTATCTGTGAAGATGTCTGCCGGGGAAGACTTCGATATGTATTTGGATGCCCCGTGGTTGTCCATGAATCAGATGATCGCCAGCAATTCATTGATGGAATTGGATGCCATGGTGGCTGAGCGTCCTGAGCTCAAAGCGTCCATTCCCGATGAAATGTGGGAATATAACAAATTCGACGGCAAAATTATGGGCATCCCGCTCGGTACCACCCAAGGCCAGTTATACGGCCTGCTGATCCGCAGGGATTTACGCGAGAAATACGGACTTCCCGAGCTGCAAACGCTCGACGATCTGGAGAAATTCTTGTATACGGTCAAGGAGAAAGAGAAGGATATCAAGCCTTTCGTCATTAACGGCATCAAAGCCGACAAGCTTCCGTTTATCCTGAGCGATTCGGCTAACCTGGCTCTTGATGAGGTGCTCGAAATTGGCGTCAACATGTTCGCCTATTCAATCAAGGACAAGAAAGTTGTCAGTCAGTGGGCAAGCCCGATGATTGCCGATGCGTATGAACGAGTCACCAAATACTACAAGGACGGTATACTTTCCAAAAATATTGCGCAGGAGCAAAATGCGGAAACGCTGTTCAAGCAAGGAAAATATGCGGCCACTTATTATGCGGCTGACGGCGTGGAAGGGTTGAAATATTCCGAAATGCTGCAAGACGGCAGCGACAAGCTTGAGGTTTTCGTTCCGAACGGCGATAAAGCCAAGCCATACACGGCTTTTCAGCAATGGAATTTCCTGTGTATTCCGACTTCATCCAAGCATGCCGATTTGGCTATGGACGTAGCCAATTGGCTGTCCGTTAAGGAAAACCACGATTTGATGGAGTACGGCATTCAAGGGAAAGACTGGGAGCCTGTCGGCGATACCAGCTATAAGGTACTGTCGAGCTATTCGTTCCCGGGTTATGTGCTGACCTGGAGACCAACGTTGAACCGTACGCCGGACACAATGATGCCTGATGACAAGAAGTGGTTCGACTTCTCAACCAATCCGGCCAATTTCACGCTTAGTCCAACGGCAGGCTTTAACTTTAATGCTGAAAAGGTGAAGACGGAATATGCGAAAATTACGCCGCTTCACGATTCGGTCTTCCTGCCTCTAAGTCAGGGCGTGCTGCCTGCGGATAAGGGCAAGGCAACGCTGGATGAGAAAATGGCGAGCCTCGGCGGACAAAAAGTGATCGATGAAATTCAAGCGCAAATCGAAGCTGTTACATCCGGAAAATAACGGAACTCCCATACTGAAAGAGGTATTTCACATGAACTTAATACGCTGTACAGAGAATCCTGTTATACGAGCGGAGGACGTTGCGCCCTCCCGTCCCGACTTTCGAGTGCTCGGGGCGTTTAATGCAGGCGTTGCACAGATAGGGGAAGATATTATTCTACTGCTGCGCGTTGCGGAAGCTCCGGTATCGGACTGTGCGGACGAAGTGCTCATCCCTCGGCTGGACGAAGCAAATAGCGCTGTAATTGTTGAGCGCTACGACAAGAATGATCCGAGCTATGACTTCTCCGATTCGCGCTTCGTCGTCAGGGACGGACGAGTCGTCATGCTCACCTCCTTGTCCCATCTGCGGGTGGCTCGAAGCAAGGACGGCATTTATTTCGATATTGAACCGCAGCCGGTGTTGTTTCCGGAACATGCTCTGGAAGCATGGGGAATTGAAGATCCGCGCGTAACCCAAATTGGGGACATGTATTATATTACCTACAGTTCCGCCTCCGCTCGCGGCGTTGGCGTCGGACTGGCGGAGACCCGGGATTTTCGAACGTTCGTGCGGCGCGGGCTTATGCTGGCTCCCGAAAATAAGGATGTCATGATTTTCCCGGAAAAAATTAACGGTAAATTCTACGCTTTGCATCGCCCGGTGCCGAAATCGTTCGGCTCTCCCGAGATGTGGATTGCCGAATCGCCCGACCTCATGCACTGGGGGAACCATCGCTTCCTGATGGGGTTAAGCGAAGAGGGCTGGGATTCGGCTCGTATGGGCGGAGGCGCGGTTCCGATTCGAACCGATCGAGGCTGGCTTGTGCTGTACCACGGAGCGGACAGCAAACATCGCTATTGTATGGGCGCCGCGCTGCTCGACTTGGAAAATCCTGCGAAGGTTATCGCAAGATCGCGCGTCCCCGTATTGGAGCCGGAAGCTGCATATGAGGTGAATGGATTTTTCGGCAAGGTCGTGTTTTCGTGCGGAGCCATTCTGCTGGATCAAACGATCCGTATGTATTACGGTGCCGCGGACGAAGTGATGGCTTTAGTGGACATCCCATTGGAGGAGATCTATCGTACGCTTTTGTAACGGGTTGGAGGCAGTGTGAGCTGCCTTCTTTCATCCATGAATCGGAAGCGCTGTCAACCAATTTTTAAGTATAGTGACGAGGAGGTAACACGCATGAGCAAGCTATTGAAATCGTTGATGGCATTCGTAATGTTTGCAGGAACATGGAGTATATCTGCGAATGTTGTTCGTGCTGCGGAACGCAGTACGCTGAGTATGGAGCAAACGGTTGTAGAGCGCGGGCAACCGTTAACCATCCAGTATACAGGAGCGCAAGGCAGTAAAGATTGGGTCGGTATTTATCTTAAAACCGAAACGCCCAAAAAGGGGACCAACGCCTGGAAATGGGAGTATGTAAAAGACCTTCCCGCCGGCACGGTAACCCTTACAGACCAAAGCGAGGGACGAAAAGAGTATCCAAGTCTGAAAGATTTGGCGCCAGGCGAATATTACATTGCCTATTTACTGAACGACGGTTATACGGAAAATGCGGATCGCTTCTATTTCCAGATTGTTGACAAGGCCATCACACAATTGAAGGCGACTCCCGAATCGGTGGCGTTAAAGCTGAATGAATCAGAGGACAGCGCACAACTGCAAGTTGAAGCTACGTATAATACGAACGAAACCAAAGATGTAACGACGGCAAACGGTATCCAGTATGTCAGCAGCAAGCAGCAAGTGGCGACGGTGACCTCGACGGGATTGGTAAGGGCCGTGTCGGCGGGGACCGCTGCGATAAATATTACGCTCGAAGGGAAATCGACAACGGTTGAAGTCACCGTAACTTCGACGACGTCGGGCCCCGACCCGGAACCGGAAATCGAGTTCAAGGTGATGAGCCTGAACCTCTGGGCCGGGGATGCCATCAAAAAGAATGGCAAAGATAATGTCGTCAATTTCCTCGTGAACCTGATCCAGGCGGCAGACGCGGATGTGGTAGGCATCCAGGAATCCAAAGATGAAATCGTAACCCAGGCGGCTGCTTCGCTAGGATACTATGTCATTATTAAGACGGGCACAGATATTAGTCTCATAAGCAAATATCCGATTCGCGATGTCGATCAGGAAAAGGATTACTACCTGATTGAAGTCGATCCCGGCAGAGCTGTAGCCATTGGCAATGTACATTTATCATCTACGCCTTACGGTCCTTATAGCATTGCAGATGGCAAGTCGGCGGAGAGTGTCATTGCCGACGAGAACCTCAAACATATGGTCGAGATGCGTAACCAGTTCAGCAAACTTCCCGCGCTTGCCGAGCAAGGGATGCCTGTTTTTCTGACAGGAGACTTTAATGTTCCGTCTCACTTGGATTGGACGGAGGCGACGAAAGACCGCTATTACGGTAAAGTGGTGGAATGGCCGGTATCGAAGAAGCTGGACCAATTGGGCATGGTCGATTCCTATCGGGCGATGCATCCCGATCCGGCCGCGACGCCGGGCATATCTTGGGCGGTCGAAGGCACCGAGTGGAGAAAACCGGAAGTATATGATCGGATTGACTATGTGTATGCCGGAGGCCCAGCGACAACGCTGGAAAGCAAATTGATCGGCGAGAAGCAGGTCAAGGGCGGACCGACATCTTATGCGGACATCCAATTGGATACTTATTTGTCCGACCACCGCGCTGTCGTATCCAAGTTTAATGTGCAGCCGCGCAGTTACGCGGACTTGAATCTGCCAGCGGCCCCCGAGCCCGAATACGGCAGCACGCTGAGTATGGATCAAACGGTCGTAGAACGCGGCCAGCCGTTAACTATCCATTACACCGGGGCGCAAGGAGCTAAAGATTGGATCGGTATTTATCTTAATAGCGAAACGCCGAAAAAGGGGACGAACGCGTGGAAATGGGATTATGTGAATGACCTTCCCGCCGGCACGGTTGCCCTCACCGACAAAAGCGAAGGCCGAAAAGAGTATCCAAGTCTTAAAGATTTGGCGCCAGGCGAATATTACATTGCTTATTTACTGAATGACGGTTATACGGAAAATGCGAAACGCTTCTATTTCCAGATCGTTAACAAGGTCAGTACTCCTCAAGAGATCGCTGAAATGAGATTGATGAAAGAGCGTATGGTTGATTATTATATCTCCAGAGATATCATAAACGACGGTACGAACGGTCGAGTCGAATGGACCTTCAAATCGCAGGCAGGAACTTACTTATCCAGTCAAAACCCTGATGGAAGCTGGGGGGATGTCGATTACAAGAATACGACCTCCAGCGCCAATGGGAGAGCATGGTCGCCCTACCTTGCATTAGACAGGATGCAATCGATGGCTCAAGCGTTCGCCGACCCGGATGGTCCATACTATCATAGCGAATCGCTGTTAGCCGGTATACAAAAGGCGTTGAACCATTGGTTTACGGTAAAGCCGACCTCCACCAACTGGTGGGAAACCGGAATCGGCAAACAATTAAGATTGGAAAAAATTGCGCTTCTATGCGAAGGTTATTTAACTGCAGAGCAAGTTACCAATATTGTAGGCACATTAGACAGCAGCCCTCACGTGGTCGATGGAGCCAACTCGTCTTGGTACAATCAAAATTATATGTACCGCGGTTTATTGCTGGAGGACGCTCAGATCGTACGGAATGCCGCGGACGCGTTTAACGTGCTGGCGAATGTGACGACGACTGTGACGGGAATCCAGTCGGACATGTCTTTCTTCATGCATGGCAAAACGAATTATACGACAGGCTATGGAAGAAGCTTTGCCAGGGATATGTCATTCTGGGCGTACATTACCTCGGGCACCGTATTTTCGTACAACAAGGTGGCAATTGATTCGTTATCGTCATACGTGCTGGACGGTACCAGATATCTCGTAAGAGGCGATGTTGCCGATCTGGGCATGGGGATGAATGGACCGGATTGGCCAGATTATGCGAGCGCGGCTTTGACCTTCTATGAAGATCCGTTGGAGTGGATGCAGGCGGCCAATCCCGCAAGAGCTGCAGAATTTGCGAGTTTCCTTGATAATATTCGCAATATCGGCACGAGCACGAGCAATGGGCTGAACGCCAACAATATGACGCAATGGCAGACCCTTGTCTCCTCCCATATGCGCAGTGATTATGGAATTACAGTCAAGATGTCTTCGAGCTCGGTCAAAGGCGGCGAATGGAGAACGATTAATCCCAGCGGTTATAATCTGTTGTATTGGACGCCGCAAGGAGCTACCGCCATTCAAAGAACCGGAGACGAATACAGATCCATTTATCCGTTGATGGATTGGGCTCATGTTCCGGGGACGACGGCCCCGTACGTGCTGACGAAGGATGGGAATTTCAACAATCCCAAAACCTTTGTAGGCGGTGTGACTGATGAGCGTTATGGAGCCACCGCGTTCGATTTCAACAAGCTGAGTACAAGCGGCAAGAAGGGTTATTTCTTCTTCGATGATGAAATGGTGGCGCTTGGCGCGGGAATCACTTCAACGAATGCGGCTCCTATTCATACGACGTTGAACCAAAGTCAAGCGATCGGCGAAGTTCTCGTAGATGGCAATCCGCTCGCAGACGGAACGAAGCAAACAAACGGACGCTGGGCATATAACGATAAAATCGGCTATGTATTCCCGAATTCGACGAACTTTCAAGTCAAACGGGAGACGAAAACGGGAAGCTGGAGCGACGTGGTTACGAATAGTTCAACGGAGCCGATCACCCAATCGATTTTTTCCATTTGGCTTGATCATGGCGTCAAACCTACAAACGCCTCCTACCAGTACATTGTATTGCCAAACAAAACTTCCAGTGAGGTCAGCAGCTACGCGAGCGATATCCCAGTGACGATTCTTTCGAATACGTTGTCTATCCAGGCTGTCCGGCATAATGCGCTGGGAATTGCGGAATTGCTGTTTTATAAACCCGGAACGGTGACGGTAAGAGACGGTCTGACTGTCACGGTAGATCAACCCGCAATGGTTATCGTCGACGAATCCGCAGCTCTTGTCCGTGTTTCGGTCTCCAATCCCGAAACACCGGGGATTGTCGTGAACGTTACGCTGGACCGAAACGGAGAAAAAACCAAAACAAGCTACAAGCTTGGCAAGGATACGTTTACAGGCAGAAGCATGACTTTGAATGAGAATGCCTCCATTGACGACAGAGGATTCGATCTCGCATACGATAAAGCCGCGATTGCTTCATCCAGCATAAATAACCGGGCTGCCTCGAATGCTACGGATATTTACAGAACTTCGTACTGGGGTTCAAACCATTCGGATAATGAATGGATTTATGTGGATTTGCAAAATCAATATTCGATCAATAAAGTAAGATTAAATTGGGAGAAAGCGTACGGGAAAAGCTATAAAATTCAAGTGTCGAACGATGCGGTTACCTGGACGGATGTTTACTCAACGACGACGGGCAACGGCGGAATCGAAGACATTTCTTTCAGTCCGGTCAGTGTGAGGTATGTTCGGATGCAGGGCGTTCAACAGGGCACCAGCAATGGTTACTCGCTTTATGAATTTAACGTGTATGAAGATTTGCCGCCCAATCTCGCAGAAGGCAAGTCGGTAGTGGCAAGCTCGTCCAAGGCCGCGGACGTGGCGCCTGGTAATGCAGTCGATGGCATATTGAGTACCCGTTGGGGATCCAACTACTCCGACTCGGAGTGGATCTATGTCGATCTTGGCTCCAGCCAACCCATCGAGAAGGTCGATCTACATTGGGAAAGTGCGTATGGAAAGGAATACCAAATTCGGGTTTCCGACGACGCGAAAAATTGGACCACAGTATACAGCACGACAACCGGAGCCGGCGGAATCGATAAAATCTCCTTCGAACCGGTGAATGCCAGATACGTTCAGATGTATGGTACGAAAAGAGGGACCACATACGGCTACTCTCTCTGGGAATTTAAAGTGTACCCTGTTCTTGCTGCCGTTCCGGACGCTCCTACCGATGTGCATGCCGTCGGTCAAGATGGGGCTGCTGAAGTGAGCTTTGCCGAGCCGCTCCATAACGGCGGAAGCGACATCTTGCATTATACGGTTACCGCTTGGCTGAACGGTGCGGCTGTGAAATCGGAGCAAGGCAATGCCAGCCCGATTACGATTTCCGGCTTAACGAACGGCGAGACATATAACGTAACAGTCGTTGCTACCAATGCGAGAGGCGATTCGCCTGCATCCGCCCCGATCAGCGTAACGCCGAAGTCGGAATTGACTCCAGCGCCACAAGCGCCTGCACTTCTGACCAGCGTTGCAGGCAATACTGCGGTTTCGCTGCATTGGAGCGCCGCAGCGGGGGCGGACAGCTATTCGGTGTACAAGTATGAAGGCGAGGCAGCACCGGCAGACCCTGCCGAGTGGGAGCTTGTCCAATCCGGAATCGTGTTGAATACGTATACGGCAACCGGATTGACGAACGGAACGAGCTACGCGTTCGCGGTGAAAGCCGTCAATACGGGCGGCGAGAGCGACTTCACCGCAGCGGCTGTTGCAAGGCCAACCGCTCCGATGCCTGAAAATCCGGGCGGAAGCGGAAATTCCGGCAGCAATGGCAGCGAACCCTCTGTCATTAGGTCGACGAATGGCTTGATTCTCATTCCAAAGGGAAAATCAGGCGAGGTCAGCCTCGACAATGAAGTTACCCTCACAATAGGCGCAGGAGCGGCGGAGCAAGAACTGAGCATCAAGATCGAGAAGCTGCTCAGCACGGCAAACCTCGTATTTGAGAAGGAAACGCTTGTTAGCGCCGTATTTGAAATAACGAAAAATATAACCGGCAACTTCAAGAAACCGATCGTCATCTCGATGAAGTTCGATCCGTCTCTCGTAGGAGACAATCAAAGGGTCGCAATCTTCTATTATGACGAAACAAAGAAAGTATGGATTGAAATAGGCGGCGTCGTGAAAGGCGATCGAATTACGGCCGAGGTGGATCACTTCACCAAATTCGCGGTCATGGCTGTCGACGAGAAGAAAGACGAAGGCAGTGAGCCGAATATGCCGACGCCAACGTTTACGGACATCGCGGGACATTGGGCGATGAGCGCCATCCTGAGCGCAGCGTCCAATCAGCTTGTCAGCGGCTATCCGGATGGAACGTTTAAGCCGAATGCCGTCATTACCCGCGCCGAATTTACGGTCATACTGGCGAATGCGCTTAAGCTGGAAGCGGCAGGTCCATCGACTTCATTTACGGATGAAGCCAGAATCGGCGATTGGGCGAAGCAAGCGATTGCGAATGCTGTTGAAGCAGGCATTGTGAGCGGGTACGAGGACGGCAGCTTCCGGCCGAGCGCGCATATTACCCGTGCGGAAATGGCTGCGATGGTCGCTAGAGCGCTTAAACTGTCTGCCGATGCGGACACAACGACCGGCTTCGCGGATGATAAGGATATTCCGAAGTGGGCGAAAGGCGCAATCGAGCAGGTTCGCAAGCTGGGCATTGTGGGCGGTCGCGGCGGAAATAAGTTCGTTCCGAGCGGTACTGCGACCCGAGCGGAAGCGGTGCAAGTAGTTATTAATTTGCTTAAGGATTAAGAACGATCATTATGATTGAGCAAGAAAACGGAGGTTGTCGCCTGGGCATACGGGCGGTAGCCTCCGTTTTGTTACGCAACGGATCATATGCGCGTGTCACTTAAACAAGGGATAATCGAACAGAGCGGTTAATGGGAAGACGATTGGACATAGTAAAAGGAAATGTGAACCAAGTGCTGGGAGGAGATGTTCTTGAGCGACAACGCAAGCGATGATCGACAGTCCTCATCCGCCGTCATTTCTCGGGATATGCAGGAAAATATCGGCTACATCCGCCGGCTGCTCGGCGATCCGTCCGATCTGCTGACTCGCATCGTGACGATCGGCGGGGGCAAGAGGAGCTGCGCTCTCGTCTTTCTCTCCGGCTTGTCCGACAAGGCGGTGATCGACGATCAAATCATTCGGCAAATTTTGAAGGCGGGACGTTACGGGGAAGAGGCTCCGGAATTGGACGTATCCGAAGTGATCGGCGGGCTTCGGAACGAGACGATGTCGGTATCCCAGGTGATAGAGGCCACGCTGTGGAGCGATATCGTCCAAGCGGTCCTTTACGGGGATACCGTTATGTTTCTAGAAGGTGCGGACGACGCCTTGATCGTCGGCACTCAGAACTGGAAGGAGCGGAGCATCGAAGAGCCGCCCACGGAGGCGCTAGTTAGAGGTCCGCGAGAAGGCTTTACCGAGAAGGTCGAGACGAACGTCGGCCTGATTCGTCGGGGCATTCGCGATATCAATCTGCGTTTCGTCTCTTACACGATTGGAAGACGCTCGCGCAAAACGCTTATTTTGACCTATATTCAGGGGATTATTCATCCCAGCATCGTAGAGGAAGCGCAAAGAAGGCTGGAGTCGATCGATATCGACGACGCGCCCGAATCGGGTTTTGTCGAGCAGTGGATTGAGGACAGCTTCCTGTCGCCGTTCCCGCAGCTGCTCCATACGGAGCGGCCGGACAAGGTCAGGGCGGCTCTGCTGCAGGGCAAAGCGGCGATTATGCTGGAAGGGACGCCATTTGCTCTCATACTGCCGACGACCTTCGTGGCGCTTATCCAATCTCCGGAGGATTATTACGAGCGCTGGCTGATCGGATCGCTGATTCGGCTTTTACGTTATGTTGCGGTATTTATCGCGCTTTTCTTCCCGGCTATTTATATTGCTCTCGTATCGTTCCATCAAGGGATGATCCCATTTAAGCTGGCGTTCTCGATTGCCGCGGCGCGGGAAGGCGTACCTTTCCCGGCAGTCATCGAGGCGCTGTTGATGGAGGGGACGCTGGAGCTTCTGCGGGAGGCCGGCGTACGTCTGCCGAAGCCCATCGGTCAGACGATCGGCATCGTAGGCGGCCTCGTTATCGGAGAAGCGGCCGTTCAGGCCGGGGTTGTCAGTCCGATCATGGTGATCGTTGTCGCCGTCACGGCCATCTCCTCGTTCGCTATTCCGTCCTATAGCGCCGGAATTGCTTTTCGCATGCTGAGATTCGCGACGATGCTGGCCGCCGCCATTCTGGGGCTGTTCGGCATCATTCTGATGTTTATCGTGATCAGCATCCATCTCGTCAGGCTGAAAAGCTTCGGAATGCCTTATTCCTCGCCGTTCGCGCCGATATTCCTTAACGATTGGAGGGACCTGGTCGTCCGCTTCCCGGTGACTTTTTTAACGAAGAGACCCGAATTTATGCAGACCAAAAATATTAACCGGGCAAACAAGAGAGGAAAGAGGATATGAAATCATTCGAATACGGAGACCGGGAGATCGGGACGACCGAGGTGGCGTACGGGGTCAGCAACATGGTGATCGGCTTCGGCGTCCTGACGCTTCCGCGTTCGCTGGCCGAAATGACGGAATCCTCGGACGGTTGGATATCGCTCGTGCTTGGAGGGTCCGTGGCATTGGCATTTGGTTGGGTGATTGCTTCCCTGTGCATGCGGTTCCCGAAGATGGGGCTTAAAGATATGACGAAGGCGGTGACGAATCGAGCGACGGCTAACGTTGTCGTCGTGTTGTTCGCCTGCTATACGTTTCTGTTCGTAGGCTACGAGACGAGGGGGCTGGCGAATATCTCCAAGCAGTATCTGTTCGATCGGACGCCGGAGGAAGCGATCTGTTTGTTTTTTCTGCTCGTGCTGGCTTACGGGGTGGCTGGCCCGAGCTCGGCGCTGCTTCGTCTGAACCTGATTTTCTTGCCTCTGGTGTTATTGATCGTGCTTGGAGTACTGGCGATGAATATTCCTTTTTTCAACATTCACAATCTTAAGCCTTTGTTCGTCACCGATTGGAAGAACCTTCTTAATGGGGCGCGAGGCACGGTGTTTTCCTTTCTCGGCTTCGAAATCTTTTTATTCTATAACGCATTGATCAACCGGCCGAAAACGATGAAAAAGGCGGTTCTCGGCGGCTTGGCGGTTCCGCTCCTGACCTATCTGATCGTGTTCGTATTCGTGATCGGGATATTCGGCTCCGAGGTGACGAAGAATACGCTGTACCCGACGGCCGAACTGGCGAAGCAGGTCGAAATTCCGGGAGGATTCTTCGAGAGATTCGAGTCCATCTTCTTTACGCTATGGGTCGTCACGTTGTTTAATACTGCGGCTATGGCCTTCGATGTGACGATTATCGCCCTGAAGACCGTATTCCCCAAGCCTGAAAGAATGACATGGATCATTGCGCTGTGTCCGTTAATTTATCTTGTCGCTATGCAGCCCCAGGGCATAATGGAAATCGATAGGTTCGGAAAATGGATCAGCTATGCCGGAATCGCAATCGGTTGGATACTTCCGGCGCTGCTGCTCGGGGCGGCGAAGCTGCGGGGGGTTGAAGGAAATGAGCGCGCTTCTTAGAAACGCGTTGGCATTGGCACTGTTAACCTTGCACGCCTTGCTCGCCGGATGCTGGGACCGGGTGGAGATCGAAGACCGGGGCTTTGTGGTCGGCTCCGCGATCGACGAAGGGGAGAACGGCACGTACGAGCTGACGTTCCAATTCGTCGTTCCCAGCGCTATGCAGGGCAAGTCGGCGGGCGGGGGGCATCCGTCGGCTAAAACTTTTCAAAATGTCACGGCCTCCGGAATGACGCTTTTTAAAGCTGCTCGCAAGATGTCCAACGAAACGAGCCGGCCTCCCTATCTGGAGCATAACAAAATTATTATCGTATCGGAAACGCTGGCGCGCTCCGGAAAGATTCAGGAGGTACTAGACCTGTTTGTTCGCGATCCGGAGATGAGGAGAGCGGCGAAGGTCATGATCTCGTCCGGCCAGGCGAAGAAGCTGCTGGATATTAAACCGTCCATCGAGACGCTTCCCGTGCAATATATCAATGCAACCTCGGAAAATCCGGACAAAAGCGAGTCGATCGTCCCCCCTGCTACAATGGGACTTGTTCACCGTTTTCTGCTGGAGGATCATGGCTTTGCCATTCCTGAAATTTCTCAGACGGACGATAAAGTGTCGCTGAGCGGCGCAGCCGTGTTCGGCAGCGATAAGAAGATGAAGGGATTTCTGGACGGCGAGGAAACCTCGGCCAAAAACTACTTTAGCGGCACGATCAAAGCGGGGGCGCTCGAGATCGAAATGGGGGACAAACTTGTGCTGTTTGAGGTTAAAAGCGCGAGCAGAAAGATCAGCGCGAAGGTGTCCGATTCCAAGGCGCCGGAGTTTACGGTCAACGTGAACGTGGAAGGCAATATCGGGGAGTCGTATTCGGAGATCGATCTGCTCGATCCCCAGGTCATACGGGAGGTCGAGCATGGGGTGGACGAGAAAATCCAAGCGCTTATGTACGGTGTGCTGGATAAACTTCAGAAGCAATATAAGGCGGACGCGATCGGTCTGAGCGATTATTTGAACGAAAATCACTATCGCACATGGCAAAAGATTAAGAACGACTGGGACCGCGGAGAGCAGTTGTTCTCGAAGTGTCGCGTCATGGTAAAGGTGAATACGAAAATGAGAATTATCGGGGCTATCGATCGGGTGCGGCCGAAGGAGGAATAGCGATGTATTCATTGTTCAAGCTGTTGTCCGACCGGGTGCCTACGACGTCGGTGCTGGTCAATGCGGCGCTAGCGGCTCTTATTCCTTGGATCGTGTATACGATTAACCGGGCGCTCCATCGGTATGGAGATCCTGCTTGGAAGCAAGAGGATCGGAAGGGCGAAAAGCGGAAGGAACAGGGGGCGGAATAGGACGAGAGAAATTATGGCGAACAATTTGAGAGAACGTTTGCTCAATTTTTCCTTGAAAAGACATGGAGATCGGCGAATGGTGGAAATTGGATAATAATTATTTTCGATTTGGGCCTTGAAAAGAGCGTTTTTTTAATGTAATATGTCGTTTGTAAACGCAATCATCATTGAGGATTATAAAAAAGGGTCAAAAATCCACAGTCGGCATGCCGATATTTTTTTGACAAAGTTGCGAGAACGTTCTCGCAAATGTTGGGGGATGAACAAAATTGACCGTGCAATTGAAGGACATTGCCAAGCGTCTCAACATTTCGATCTCGACCGTATCCAGAGTCATTAACGGAACGGGCAGAGTAAACAAGGACACCAAAGAGCTGATTCTCAAGACGATCAAAGAAATGGGCTACCAGCCGAATGAGGTCGCGCGCAGCTTGAAGCGCAAGAGCGCCAACACGATCGGCGTTATCGTGCCGGACATCTCCAATAGCTTCTATGCAAGCGTCATCAAAGGCGTGGAGAAGGTGGCGAGAGAGAACGAGCACTCCGTCATCGTCTGCAACAGCGACGAGGACATCCAGAAGGAGGAGGAGTACGTTCAGCTCTTGCTGCAGAAGCAGGTGACGGGACTCGTCATTGCTACTGTAGGGGGAGATCCGCAGCTGTTCGAGCAATACAAGCGATCCGGCATTCCGTTTGTTTTCTTCGATAACCTGCCGAATACGCAGGAGAATTTCGACGTCGTGACGATCGACAACTTGAAGGCCGGCTATGAGCTGGCGAAGCATCTTGTCGAGCAAGGGCACGAGAAGCTGGCGATTCTGACCGGCCCGCAGCACCAGTCCTCGGCGGCCGAGCGTCTGCAGGGGTTCCGGAAATGCTTGGAGGAGAACGGGCTGTCCGTTCGGGACGAATGGATCGGCGTAGGAGAATTCCGCAAGGAGAGCGGCTACAAAATCATGAGCGAATGGTTGAAGCAGGACGAGCTGCCGACGGCGATTTTCGCCGCGAACGATTTTCTGCTTTACGGTGCGATCAAAGCGATTTTGGAGAAGGGGCTGGGCGTTCCTCACGATATTGCGGCCGTATGCTTCGACGCCAACGATGAGACGGGCTTGATCCGGCCGCAGATTACTTCGGTCGTTCAGCCAGCGGATATGATCGGCTCGATCGCGGGAGAGATCATTATGAGGAAAGAGAAAAACAAAAACATGCCGGTGTTCGAGAAGATCGTACTCGAGCCCAAGCTGATCATCAATGAGTCAAGCCAAAAACGTATCGGGGGATGACGACATGAACGACAACAAGGGGAAAAGGCAATGGGTATTTCCCGATTGCGAGCTGCCGCCGCCCGGCGAACATCCGCTGGAAGGCCACGAATCGATCATCGTGCTAAACATGAACGACGACAAGGCGACTGTGAGGTTTACCTTGTACTTCTCCGACCAGGAGCCTGTGGAAGGGCTTGAGGCAGAGATTGAAGGCCAGCGGGTGCGCTGCTTCCGGCTGGATCATCCGGAGGATCTCGGCGGGTACGTCGTGCCGAAGGAGACACAGTATGCCGTCAAGCTGGTGAGCGACGTCCCTGTCGTGGTCCAGTACGGAAGACTGGATACCCGTCAGACGAATATGGCGTTTTACACCACGATGGGGCTAAGCGTCTGATCCTGCGAATGCCCGCTATGTTTTTGCTTTCGAATCGGCATTAGGGGCCTGCGGGTTTATCCGCGGTCTGCAACAACATATATAAGGAGGCAATAAGTATGACAAAGGGTTGGGTTAAGTCATTCTCCGCAGTATTGGCGCTTACGCTTGTGTTGGTTGGCTGTTCGAATTCCGGCAAGAACAACAATGGGACGGGAGGGGCGGCGAGCGGCAGTCCTTCGGCAGCGGGCGATCAGACGGTTATCGGCGGCGCGATCATGAATCTCGGCTGGCCTTGGTATCAGGGCGCGATCGACGGAATGAACAATTACGCCGCGAAGTCGGGCAAAAACTTAAAGCTGCAATTCGAAGACGGCAAGTTCGACATCAATACGCAGATCACTCAATTGGAAAATATGGCGCAGCTAGGGGCCAAAGGCATCGTCGTATTCCCGGTCGACGGCAAAGCGATCATTCCGACGATGGTCAAGCTGCATGAGCAGGGCGTGAAAATCGTCGTAGGCGACTACCCGCAATCGCCGGATAACCCGGAAGATGCAGTATGGGAAACGTTCGTCGGACACGACTTCAAGGAGATGGGCAAAGCCGCGGGCGAGGTTGCGGTTAATTATTTGAAAACTCTGAATAAAGAAGATCCGACCGTCGTCTATTTATCCGTTCCGGCCTCCGGCCAAGCGTCCGTCGATCGCTTCGAAGGGTTTTCCAGCGTGATCAAGGAAGCGTTCCCAAATGCAAAGGTTATCGAAGAGGGAGACCCTAAAGGAGATCGCAACTCGGCGCAGACGCTGTTCGAGAACGTGCTTCAACGGAACAAATCGGTCGACGTTGTCAGCGGTCACAACGATGCGCTCGTTCTCGGCGCTTACAATGCGGCCGTCAGCACGAACCGCGACAAGGAAGTGAAGTTTATCGGATTGGCCGGCGACAAGGAAGTGCTGCAGTATATCCAGGACGGTAATCCGGCGTGGATCGGCGAAGTGCTCCAGGATCCGGTCGTATTGGGAGAGGTTGCGCTTGAAGCGCTGCTAGCCTCGCTCGACGGCAAGGATCTTGGCGAGACGACGCCGCTGCCGAAGCCCGAGACGATTACGCCGGACAACATTAACGATTACGACTGGAAAAGTTGGTCCTGGCTGGGCAATTAAGCGACGCGGGAGGGGGCGGCGCATGCGGCCCCTTCCCTTGACCGGAAACCACGAGATGAAGAGGAGGAAACAGCGATGTGCGCAATGCTGCTGCCGGAGCCGAAAAAGGCGGTTTTCGGAGAAGGAACGACCGGCCGGTTTGTCGGCTTGAATCTCATCACGGCAAAAATCGCGTCGCCAAGCTTCGATGCGAAGGAAATCGCGGAGATGAAGCTGTGGAATTATCAAGACCTTGCGGTGCGGGTCGATGAAGCCGATTCGCTTCGCATCGATATCGAGCTGAGCGACGCGCTTCCCGCAGCCGACGGGCAGATCGATCGGCCGGAGCTGTACGAAAAGCAAGGCTTTAGCCTGCGCGTCGGATCAAGCGGCGTCGAGATCGCCTTTGCCCATCGGGACGGCTATGTGAACGCGTTGTCCACGCTGAAGCAGCTGCTGGTCAAGCATGACGAGGGAGGCTACACACTGCAGGAGGCCGACATTCTCGACTGGCCGTCCATCGAGAAGCGGTCCGTTTCCAACACGTTTGCCTGGTATGCCGGCTACGGCCGAATCGGCTTCGACATGCAGCTATGGGGCTACGACGAATGGATCGAGTACTTGAACATTTGCTCCGACCTCAAAATCAATCAATTTAATATGTGCATGTACGGCTACTGGCCTTTCCAGTTCGACGAATATCCGGAAACGATGCTCCAAGGCTACAAAATGAAAGTATGGAACGAAGAAAGCCGCAACTGGATCGAGATCGCTTATACGCACCCGAACATATCCGACGAGTTTCTGTCGCGTCTGTTCGCTTACGGCCACAAGCTCGGCATCGATTTCTTCGCCTATATCGGCTTGAACAGCTACAACGGCGGGTATCCGAGCATCTACAAAGACAAGCGCATGGTATTGCCCAAAGACGGAAAATTCGTAAACGATTTCGATACATTGTGTCTGAGCAGGCCGGAAAATATCGCTTATCTGAAAGCGGCCGTCCGGCGCGTCGTCCAGCTTGGCTTCGACGGCATCGACTTCGAGGAGAGCGAAGAGTCCTACTGGTTCTGCAATTGCGATGCCTGCGCGGAGACGTTTATGAAGAACCGGACTCCTGCGGAGGCGAAGCATAAGGCCAACTTCTGGCTGCTGAACACGCTTTACACGGAGATCAAGGACGAGAACCCGGACTGCGTCGTCGGCGTTCGCGCTTGGCGCGAGCCACCGCTTGAGAAGGATCTGGCGTATTTGGAGGACTGCAAGCGCAGCATCCCGGAGGACATCGTTCTGTTCTGGGCGCCGGGGCTGTACGTCTCGGACGACGAGTTCCCGAAATGGGTCGACGTATTCGGCAAGGAACGGATCTGGGCCCGGGATACGGAGGCGAACGCGGTCGCATCGACGATGGGACGGCTGATGCGCATTTTCAAGACGAACGTGATCCGCGCCGACGAGGAGACGAATCACCAGTATATCGAGAAAGACATCGATATGCATATCGATTCCGTCAAACACGGCGTCAAGGGCATTAACGGCTACATGTTTGAATGGTACGGCTACTTCCTGAACCTGTATTCTCATGCCTATTACGGATGGGGCTCGACAAAGGATCACGAAACGTTCTACCGCTATTCCGTGGAGGCGGTGTTCGGCGCAGAGCTGGCCAACGATATTTTGTACGTACTGCGCAGAATGCTGACGATTCACGAGAGCCAGTTCAATATTTTCCCGACGGAGTTCCCTTTCCTGCGCAACAAGGTGAAGGCTGAGGATATCCCGGTCATTCAGGAAGCGATTAAAGAGTGGCCGGAGCTCGGGGCGAGAATCCGGCGGATCAAGGAAGCGATTCGCGGCGACGAGCGGCTTAAGGTGTACGTCAAGCACTTCGACAAGATCGAAAATTCGCACGAACGCAATCGCGTCATCTACGATCTGGCGCTGGCTTCGATCTCCTACGATCTTGCGGTAACCTCCGAGGATAAGCGGACCTTCCTGCGGGAGATGGATCGGCTGAACGAGCTGGATTTCGATCTGGTGAAAAGAATGTACTTCGACGTCAATCCGGTCGACGAGACGGGGATGCCTTCGTGCATGTACCCGTACCATGAGCTGAAGAGAGTCATCCATAACGAGCTGGACCCGGACAACCGGAACGACAGACAAATTTTCCTGGGCGTCGAGGCGTTTGGCTGGCTGTGGCTATAGGAAGGGGAGCAAACGTATGAAAGACGGCATTCACGTAGTTTTCGGCTTCGATATGGAGACGGACGTCGGCAGCTTCACGCCGTATTACGACGGGGTGAAGAACGCAACCGGACCGCTCGTCGAGCTGTTCGACAAGAAAGGCATTAAAGGAACCTTCTATTATACGGGGGATGCGGCGCGCCGCAATCCCCAAAGCGTTGAACTCGTCAAGCTGAGCGGCAACGAGGTTGGCTGCCACTCGCTGTTCCACGAGACGGTCGGCGACGAGCTGTTCCCGATCCCGGGCGTCGTGCCGCTGCTGCCGGAGGAGGTGCCGCTGCGCATCGAGAAAGCGACGGAATGGGTGCAGCAAGTGCTTGGGCATCAGCCGGTTTCGTTCCGCGCGCCTCGGCTGTGGGGTTCGACGGCGCTGCTCAATTCGCTGGAACGGCTGAACTACGTGTCGGACGCCTCCTACCCGATGTATTTCTACCGGGAGCGTTTTGTGCCGTACCATCCGAGCAGGAGCGACTGGACGAAGGAAGGCGATATGAACATCGTCGAGATTCCGAATTTCGCCGACATGGTGATGAAGAGCAACGATCCGGGGTTGGAGCGGGACCGCGACCAGTGGCCGCTGTTCCGGACGCAGAGCGCGGACGAACTGATGAAGCGCATCGACGGATTCGTGAAGTTTCTGCGGGAGCGCAACCTGCCCGTCGTGCTCTGCTTCTACTTTCATCCGTGGGAGTTCATTCCGATCCAGGAGAGCTACCACTATGGCGAAGCGACGGTGACGCCGGACCGGTTCCTGACGCTTGGCTGCGGCGAGAAGGCAATGAGCGAGTTCTCGATTTTGATCGATAGATTAAAGGATATGGGCTCGACGTTCCATCGCGCGGACGATTTCGCCGCCCTGTGGAGCCGTGCCGGGAAGGCGGGGGTTTAATGGGCGGACCGGCGGAACAACCGATTATTGAGCTGCGCGACGTCTCCAAATCGTTTCCCGGCGTTCGCGCTCTGGATCACGTCTCGTTCAGCCTGCGTCCCGGCGAATGCCGCGCGCTTGTCGGGGAGAACGGCGCGGGCAAGTCGACTCTGGCGAAAATCATCATCGGCCATTACACGCCCTCCGAAGGGGCTGTATACGTGGGCGGGACGAACGTCACCGAGAAGAGCGGCTACAACGTCCGCAGCTCTCAGGCGATGGGAATCGCCGTCGTCCATCAGGAGCTGCAGCTCATTCCCGAGATGAACGGCCTGGAAAATTTGTTTATCGGCAGCTACGCGAAGAGGTTCGGGCTGGTCGACCGTAAGGCGATGATGCGCAAAGCCGCCGAGATTATGGATTTTCTCGGGTCGAGCGTTGATCTGACGGTGCCGATCAAGGAGCTGCGCATGGCGGAGAAGCAGATCATTCAGCTCGCCAAGGCGGTATCCATGCAGGCGAAAATGATCATTATGGACGAGTTGACGGCCGTGCTGCAGGAGAAGGAGATCGAAAATATTTACCGCATCATCCGCGTGCTGAAGCAGCGGGGCATGGGCATCATCTATATCTCGCATCGGCTGGATGAGATTTTCGAGGTATGCGACACCTATACGGTGCTGTGCGACGGTCGGATGATTCATTCCGGCGAGGTGGCGGACGTGGATAAGGACCGGCTGATCGAGATGATTATCGGCCGGGAGATGACGCAGATATTTCCGCCTCTTAACGATAAGTTCGGAGCGCCGGTGCTGGAGCTGAAAGGATTTAGCGCGGGCAAGGCTTTCCGTAACATCGACTTGACGGTACGGGCCGGCGAGGTCGTCGGCATCGCCGGGCTGGTCGGAGCGGGCAAGACGGAGCTGCTGAACGCGATTTTCGGCAATTACAGGACGACGGGCGGAGAAATGTATTGGAAGGGCGAGAAGGTGAATTTCCGCAAGCCGTCCGCCGCCATCCGCAAGGGAATCGGCCTTGTGCCCGACGAACGCAAGCAGCTCGGGCTCGTGATGAATTTCAACGTCGTGCACAATATTACGCTCCCCTCTCTCAAGCGCTTTAAGAAAGGGACGATGCAGCACAGGCAGGAGCGGGAGCAGGCGAATCAGGTCGCGCAGCTGATGCGCGTCAAGGCGACGCCCCAGCAGTCGGTCGTTAAGCTCAGCGGGGGCAACCAGCAGAAGATCGTCATCTCCAAGTGGGTGCTGGCGGATTCGGAGCTGTTCCTCTTCGACGAGCCGACCCGAGGCATCGACGTAGGGGCGAAGGCGGAAATCTACAAGCTGGTCGGCGAGCTGACCGCGAAGGGCAAGTCCGTTATTATCGTGTCGCCGGAGCTGGAGGAGCTGATTGGAACGTGCCATCGCATCTACGTTATGTTCGAGGGCGAGTTCCAGACCTGCGTATCCGGCGAGCAGAAAACGCAAAGCCATATCATTAGCAAGCTGCTGGGGGTGTGACCGTGGAAGCGACAAGCAATCAGCGGAGGAGTCTCGTGCCGGGCGCGGCGTTCTCCTCCTTCTTTAAAGAGTGGGCCATTCTGTTTATCTTCGTAGGGCTGTTCGCGGCCTGCGCCATCTTCGTGGACGGATTTTTCGACGGCAACAACATTTTGAACATCGTCCGTCAAATCTCGTTTCTCGCCATTATCGCCCTGGGACAATTTTTCGTCATCCTGATCGGCGGCATCGATATGTCGGCTTCCTCGTCGATCGGCTTTACGAGCGTTCTGCTGGCCGGACTCGTGCATTGGGAGAACGTGCCGATCGCGCTGGCCATCGTCCTCGTTCTGCTGGCTTCCATCGCCGTCGGCTTCGTGAACGGCCTGATGGCGGTATACGGGAAAATTCCGGCATTTATCGCCACCCTGGTCACGATGATCGTGCTCAAGGGCGTGAACTATTTGTACAGCAACAGCATCCCGATCTCCGGTCTACCGGCAGGCTTCAAAAATCTCGGAGCCGGCCACATCGGGCCGATTCCGACGCCAATCGTCATTCTGGCAGTCATTGCGATCGCCTGCTACGTGTTCACGATGCATACCGCAACGGGCAGAAGCATCTATGCCGTCGGGGGCAACGAGGAAGCCAGCCGTCTGTCGGGCATCAACACGAACAAAATCAAGATGATCGCCTTCATTCTGGGCAGCTTCCTGACGGCGATCGGCGCGATTCTAATTACGTCGAGAACGATGGCCGGCCAGCCTACGATCGGGGAAAATATGCTGTTCGACGTCATTACGGTCGTCGTGCTTGGCGGAACGTCTCTGTCGGGCGGCCGGGGCAAAGTGGTCGGAGTCGTCATTGCGGCGCTGATCCTCGGAATTATCGATAACGCGATGGTGCTTCTGGGCATCGGATCTTACTGGCAATGGATCATTAAAGGGCTTATTCTTGCGGCCGTCGTTCTGATCGACGCCAAAACTAAAAAAGACTAAGGGAGATTATGCGCTATGACAGCAAGAGTATATATACCGGACCACGAATACAAGGAAAGAATTCAGCGAGCGGCTAAGCTTGCGGCAGACAAAGGGCTGGACATCCTGATCGTTAACTCCAACGAAGCGGACTATGCGAACGCACGCTACTTTAGCGGCTTCTGGCCGCTGTTCGAACGTGCGGGCGTAGCGATCACGCCTGCAGGCGACGCGGCGCTGATGGTCGGCCCGGAGAGCTCGGTGTATGCGCGCGACTTCGGCAAAATCGACAAACAGTTCACGCTGATGGAGTATCGCGAATCCGCCAACCCGAGCTACCCGGAGCTGAAGCCGAACACCTATCGCGAGGTATTCAAGGCGCTGGGCGTTACCGGCTCGAAGCTGAAAATCGGCGTTGCCAGTCTGCTCGACACGAGCGTTGTCATGATGGAAGGGCTGAAGAGCAACTTCCCGGAGGCGGAAATCGTCGG
>Ga0160454_100073_pt1 | contig 138994 bp, 146 predicted proteins | sample HID1971M_E6MG_FD_108218 | JGI IMG/M metagenome (GOLD analysis project Ga0160454, IMG submission 108218) | Enriched millipede-associated microbial communities from UW Madison campus, WI, USA - HID1971M_E6 MG | ecosystem: Host-associated > Arthropoda: Insects > Digestive system > Unclassified ...
TGGCGATGCGATGGTGAAGCTGATGCCGCCATCGCTGGCAAGCCAGCTCCTACAGGGTTTGCGGGGTATGTTGAATTTGTGGCGTGACACTGATCTGTAGGAGCCGGCTTGCTGGCGATGCGACGGTGAAGCTGATGCCGCGTTCGCTGGCAAGCCAGCTCCTACAGGTTTCGCGCAGATAAGTTGAATTTGTGGTGTGACACCGATCTGTAGGAGCCGGCTTGCTGGCGATGCGATGGTGGCCGTTATGCCTCCATCGCTGCGATGCGGCGTCCCGACAAGCCCGTTCACCCTGTCAGATCACAAAAAATCCATGGGTGCCGTCTCGGGCCAATTGGTCGACCAGTCCGAACTCCCAGTCCAGATAGGCTTGCATCGCTTCGCGCGGGTTGTCGGTGCCTTCATAAGGACGGCGATAGCGGTCGATAAGCGGTGATGCCAAGCGGGTCTCGCCTTCTTCCAGGGGCAACTGGGCGGCGATCCAGGCGGCGGTGCCACCCTTGAGCAAAAACACCGCCTTGCCGGTCAACGTCTCGACTTCGGCCACCGCCAGTCGCGCCAACTGGCTGCTGCCGCAGGTCAGCACATAACGCCCGGCTGCGGGCACGTTGGCCAGCGCTTCTTTCAGTTGCCCGCGCAATGCCCACCAGGCACCGGGGATATGGCGTTTGACGTAGTTGGCACTGGCGGTGAAATCCAGCAAGGCGGTATCACCGTGGGTCAGCCATTGGGCCAGGGTCTCGGTGCTGATTTCCTCGGCCTGTGGTGGCGTCGGAACGGGTGCCTGCCACGCGCCTTGTGCGCTGAAGTGAGCAGGGTTCAAATCATCCAGCACATGCACTTCCCAGCCCAGTTGCGCGAGCCAGGACGCCGACATGTTGGCGCGCACGCCATCGTCGTCCACCAGTACCAGGCGCGCGCCGCGCACGCTGGCGAAGTGGTCGGTCTCCTGCACCAGTTGTCCGCCGGGAGTCGAGCGGGCGCCGGGCAGGTGGCCGGCTTCGAATTCCTCCGGGGTGCGCACGTCGAACAGGTAGGTGCTGCGGGTCGACTCCTGTTGCCAGCGTTGCAGGTCCGCCAATGTGGCGCGGCTGACCAGGGCCTGGTCGGCGACACGACGAGCATCGCGCGCCGCTGTTTGCCGATGCTCTTCACTGGTCGGGGCAAAGCGGCGCGACTGGCCGTGCTGCAGTTTCTGCCCGGCCAGGGTCCAGCCGATGGTGCCGTTGCGCAGGGCCGAAACCGGGTTGGCGATGCCGGCATTGATCAACGATTGCGTGCCGATGATGCTGCGGGTGCGTCCGGCGCAATTGACGATGATGCGCGTGGCCGGGTCCGGTGCCAGCTCACGGGCGCGCAGCACCAGCTCGGCTCCCGGTACGCTGATGCCGGTGGGGATGCTCATGGTCTGGTATTCATCAAAACGCCGGGCATCGAGCACCATCACGTCAGCTTCGCTGTCGAGCAACGCCTGGACTTCTTCGGCGGCCAGGGACGGTGTGTGGCGCCGGCTTTCCACCAGTTCGCCAAAGGCTTTGCTGGGCACGTTGACGTCGATGAACAACTCGCCGCCGGCGCGGCGCCAACCTGCCAGGCCGCCTTCGAGCAGGCTGACATCGAGGTAGCCCAGGTCCAGCAAGCGCTGTGCAGCGATGCTCGCCAGGCCCTCGCCGTTGTCGTAGACGGTCACTGGGGTATCGCGCCGGGGAATCCGCGAGAACACCTCCAGTTCGAGTTTCGACAAGGGAATGTTGGCGGCGAACAATGGATGGGATTCGGCGAAGGGCGCTTCTTCGCGCACATCCAGCAGCGCCAGTTCTTCACGATTCAGCAGGGCTTGGCGAATCTCGGCGAAAGAGCGGGTCGACAGGGTGCTCATAGGGCTTGGTTCTCTTTGGACAAATCCCAGATGTTGGGCAGGTAGGCGTTGGAATAACCGGAAATGAACAGCTTCTCGCTACCGTCGGGCTGATACACCGCGCGACGCACCGCACCGATGTTGGCGCCATACACATGGATGCTGATCGAGACCTGGTCGGCAAAGGCGTTGCTGACTTGATGGATGTCGCCGATCTTCGGCGACACGGCCTCGACCTGGCCTGGCCGCAACTGTACCCGGCCGCCATCGGCGATCAAGGCACCTTCGCCGTTGCGTTTGAAACCTTTTGAGTACTCCGCACCGCGCAGCATGCCGATCAGCCCCCAGACCCGATGGTCATGGATCGGCGTGCTTTGTCCCGGTCCCCAGACAAAACTGACGATGCTGAAACGCTGCCGTGAATCGGCATGCAGCAGGTATTGCTGATAGCGCTCCGGATCGGGGCGGGCAAACTCCTCGGGCAGCCAGTCGTCATGGCTGACCAATTGGCCGAGCAGCTTGCCGCCACGGTGCAACAGATCACCCTCGCGGGGGTTGCAGTCGATCAATTCCGCCAGGGCGCCTATGAATGCTCTGAGTCTCTCCGGGTGTCGGGCCTGGGTCATGGCGATTCCATCGTTCGTTGTGAAAGTGACCCTTTGATTTAAGCATAATGTTTTAGATCAATATGCGATTGTTTAATGATTAGGTTATAGCTGAATGTAATTTACAGCGCCTCCGTATAGCCCTTTGGCATAGCACCAGAAGCTATTGATCAGTGGCCCGGGGTGCGGCGGGCTATCCTTCCAAAGGCAATGGAACTATGCTTTTCCAACATGTTATTGACTGTTCTCTATGTGCGGGCCAAATGAAAATTGATGATATCGATGCCTTTGTCGAGGTGATTCGTTGCCAGTCCATCAGCCATGCCGCCGAGTCGTTGCAACTGACCCAGCCGGCCATCACGCGGCGCGTGCAGAACTTCGAGCAGGCCCTGGGGGTGGAGTTGTTCGATCGCAATACCAAGCCGCTCAAGCCCACGCTGATTGGCACGCGGGTGTATGAACAGTGCCGCCTGATCCTGCGGGAAATGGATGCGCTGCGCGAACTGGTGGCCACCGACGCGCCACCGACCGGACTGCTGCGCCTGGGGGTGCCGCAGACCATCGGCGACGTGGTGTTACTCGACGCGCTCAAGCACCTGCGCAGCGAATACCCCGACCTGCGGGCCCAGGTGGCTACGGGCTGGGGCAGTCAATTGGTGGGCAAGATCGAGCGCGGTGAACTGGATGCCGCCGCGGCGCTGTTCCCGGCTGGCAAGATTTTCCCGGACAACATAATCGGTGAGTCGATTGGCAAGATGGAGCTGGTGGTGGTCTGCGCCAAGGCCCAATTGCCCAAGCGCCCGAGCAAGCTGGCGGACGTTTACCAGAGTGGCTGGATACTCAATCCCGACGGCTGCGGTTTCCGCGCCGGCTTGCAACGCACCCTGTCGGACCAGGGCCTGGCCCTGCGCGTCAACCTGGAAACCTTCGGCACCGAATTGCAGCTGGGCCTGGTCGCCGACGGCCTCGGGTTGGGCCTGGTGCCGCGGCCATTACTGGAACGCAGCGTTCACCGCGATCAGTTGGCGGCCATGCCGCTCAAGGATTTCAAGCCGGTGATGGACCTGTGGCTGATCTATCCGCATTTTCTCGGCAACCTGCAGGGGCCGGTCGATGCCTTTGGCAAGCTGGTGGCCGGGTCGTTGCAGAAGATCAAGAGCGCGGCCTGAATGATTTTTGTAAGAGCAGCCGGTCGGCGCTCGAATGCTCGCGAAAAACCTGGGAGCACCGCGGGGTGTCAGGCTGCCCGCGTCATCGTTGACCTCCATCGCGAGCAAGCTCGCTCCTACAGTAGGTCTTATACCGCCACGAGAGATTGGTTGGCTGTCAGGACGCCATCGCCGGCAGGCCGGGTCTCGTGTTCGGGCTTGCTGACAGCCACCGTCGAACCGACAATTGATGATGTGATGCGAACCGACAGGCGTTGATCGCCTGGGGAGGTTTCAAATGAATCACTCATCGCAAACCATCCTGCAAAACCGCGCGGCTGCCGGGCGACGCCTGGTGGAGCCGCTGCTCCAGTACGCCCACAGACCCGATGTGATCATCCTGGCCTTGCCCCGGGGCGGGGTGCCGGTGGCCTATGAAGTGGCCACCGCGCTCGGCGTGCGCCTGGACCTGCTGCTGGTGCGCAAGCTCGGTGTTCCGTCCCACCCGGAGTACGCCATGGGCGCCATTGCCAGTGGCGGTATTGAAATTCGCAATGAGCAGGCGCTGCGGGCGCACCCCATTGACAAGGCGGCGTTCGAGGCCGTGGTCGCCCGGGAAACCCGGGAGCTGTTGCGCCGTCAGCAGGTCTACCGTGGCACGCGGGCGCCGGTGCAGCTCAAGGATCAGGTGGTGATCCTGATCGACGACGGGTTGGCGACAGGGGCCTCGATGCTGGCGGCGGTGCAGGCGGTACGGCTGCAGGAACCGACGCGCGTCGTGGTGGCGGTGCCGGTGGCACCGGTGGAAACGGCAGAGGCGTTGCGCAGGGAAGTGGATGAGGTGATCTGCCCGATCATGCCTGATTGGTTCATGTCGATCGGGCATTGGTACATGGATTTTTCCCAGACCTCGGATAAAGAGGTCATCGATCTGTTGCAACGGGCGTGGCGGCAAGAGGAAAGTTGATGGTTGCCACCACCGCAACAGCGAAGTCGGAAGTGGCGGCGGTCGGACTGTCATGAGAGGGCTGTTCAAGCCCGGCCCTTGCGGTGGAACAATCGGTGATTCTTTGCTTAAGTCCATCTGTTGGTGGCCTGATCGACAGCACCCGGAGAACCCAATGACTCAGCGATTTGCGCGCTCCGCCATGCTGACTGCCGCTCTCATGTTCGGGATTGTTCACGGCGCCCGAGCCGTCGAATACACCGACGTCAACCCCACGGCCAGCACCATCAGCTTCACATACAACCAGATGGGGTCGCGGGTGTACGGCACGTTCAGCAAGTTCGAGGGCACCCTCGATTTCGATACGACTCATCCCGAAGCTGCCCACGCCACATTGTCCATCGACCTCGATAGCATCGACGCCGGCAGCAGCGACGCCAACGAGGAACTGAAAAAGTCGCCCTGGTTCGATACGGCCACTTTTCCGGTGGCGACGTTTGAGTCGACGGGCGTCAAGGACCTGGGCAATAACCGCTATCAGATCACCGGTCACCTCACGCTCAGGGGGATTACACGTGAGGTGGTCGTGCCGGTGCTCCTCAAGTCGGAAAATGAAATCGGCATATTCGATGGTGAGCTGACGCTTGAACGGGATAATTTCAAGATAGGCGAGGGCGAATGGGCGGATAGCGTCGTCTCCAACGAAATCAATATCCGCTTTCGCATGGTTGCGCCGCAGCGTTGATTTTCTGCGACCGGTTGGTGGATGTTCCTGTCGTTGGGTTTAAGCATTATTCCAAAACAGCCTGACGCTTTCTTGAGCCGCAAATGCCGGGTTTGTTGCCCGCATCTATAGTGTTTTGTCGGTGTTGCCCGAATCTTGCAAACCTGTATCTGAAGGTGGCTCAAATGAGTCGTATAGGGAAAGTGTTACTTAACTTTGACAGACAGTTTGATGTAGATGACAAGAAGAAGCTGCGTGACGGTTTGTCAGCGGTTCTACAGATTGGTCAGACGCTTTGGCTTGCCAATGACGAAACGCTGAGCCTGGAATGTCTTATCTTCAAGAGCGAGCCGGCCGGTGGAGAAATCGTTTACGAAGGCCATCGACAATTCTCACTGAACACATTACTCGACCTGCCTGCGCCACCGGCATCAGCGCAAAAGTTCGAAGAGGCCGATATCGAAGGGCTGGCCTACGACGAGGCTGGAGAGTACCTGTGGTTGATCGGTTCCCACAGCCTCAAGCGCAAGCAACCGGAAGCCGGAAAAAAACCAGGCCAGAACATCGAACGCCTGGGCAATGTGAGCAGCGATGGAAACCGTTATTTGTTGGCCCGTATTCCTGTGGTGAAAGAAGACGGCGTACTGAAACTTGTGCGCTCGACCTCGGACTTGCAGAAAACAGCCGCACAACTAAGCGGCGATCAGACGTGGAATGCGCTGACCAAAGCGCTCAAGCATGATGAACATCTGGGTAATTTTTTTGCGATTCCCGGCAAGGACAACGGGTTCGACATCGAGGGCCTGGCCATCGCCGGCAAGCGTCTTTTCATTGGTTTGCGTGGCCCGGTGTTAAGAGGATGGGCAGTCATTCTTGAAATCGAACCACAAGTGGCCGAGGACGATAGCCACATTCTGAAACTGGCGAAAATCGGTGAGGATTGTCATCTGTATCACAAGCATTTTCTCCAGCTGGACGGCCTGGGCATACGCGATCTGTGCGTGGATGGGAACGATCTGTTGATTCTCGCCGGACCCACCATGGACCTCGACGGCCCGGTGACGGTCAGTCGCTGGGTAAATGGCGTGCGCACTTGCGGGGACAGCGTTGTATTCAGAGAGGGGCTTTCGAAGGTGCTGGATGTTCCCTTTGGTCAACGCGGCGACCATGCGGAAGGAATGACGCTTTTCACTCCCGCCGATGGCCGCGCAGCGCAGTTGCTTGTGGTGTACGACACCCCGATCGGGCGTGGAAAAGACGGCAGCGTCGAGGGGGATCTTTTCGATCTTTAGGCACGTTGTATTTCAGTCCAGAGAATTGGACGCTGGCAAGTTCAGTTGACTTATACGCGCCCGGTCCACCTTGCATGAACCGGGCGCCCATCAATACCCTATCAATGCGCCACGATCGGCACCGTAACGGCCTGCCCGAACGTCGAGCGTACGGTCACGGTCGCGCCTGGTGTTGGCCCGGCGCCAGTGGTGCTGACCGAGATCCTCCAGCGCGCTCCGGTGCCGGTTGGGGTGAGGATCGCATTACCCAGGTTGAGCGGCCCGGCAGTGGTGGTGACGGTGGCCGTCAGCGTGTTGCCCGTACCTTTCGACGTGGTCCCGGCCAGGTCCCAGGTGTAGCGGTTGTTGCTGCGCACGCTGACGGTGGCACTGGTGATCACCAGCTCTTCATTGACCGCAGGTTTTGGCGTCACCGCCACGGACACCATCGCCGGTTCCGACACCGCATTCTTCGCGTCGCTGGCCTGGTAGGTGAAGGCCGCGGTGAAGGGGGCGGGGATGCTGGCCGGCGGCGTGTAGATCACGCGCACGCCGTCGGTGCTGACCGAGCCCTGGCCGGAGTCCGGTTGGGCCAGGCCCACCACTTTGAGCGGCAGGTTGCCGTCCGGGTCGGTGTCGTTGGCCAGCACGTTGATGGTCACCGGCTGGCCGTTGCTGCTGGCGCTGTCAGGGTTGGCGACGGGTTTCTGGTTCTGGTCTTCATTGTCGTCATCGTCACCGTTGCCTGGGGTACGGAAGGTCGGCAGGGCGGCGGAGTTGACGTAGGTGACACCGTCCCAGCCGGGCAGCGGGGTCGGCATCAACTGGAACTGCCCCGGATGCTCGATATCCCAGCGCAACAGCATTGAGGTGTCCTCGTGCTGGGTGTTGTGGCAGTGCTCCATGTAGGTCCCGGCGAACTCGCGGAAGTGGATGGCCATTTCCACGTCCACCGAACTGTCGATGCCTTCACCGATGCGATACACATCCTTGCGCGCCCATTTTTCCCATTCCGGTGGCGCCTTGCCGTCGCGGCTGAGGACGATGCCTTCTTCGAAATGCACGTGCACCGGGTGGTTCCAGCCGTTGCCGCCGTTCTTGATTTTCCACACTTCCAGCGTACCGTCGCCACCGTAGCCGCCATCGGTCGGGCCGGTGGACAGTTGCGCTGCTGCACTGATGCGCCGCGAGTCCATGTCGTAGCCGAAACCGCCGTCGGTCTTGATCGTCCACGGGGCTTCGTCGGTGCCGTCGGAGCGGCCGAAAATGAACTCGCGATGCCGGGCCGCCTTGACTTTGACCATGTCGGCGGCGTTGTCGCGATCGAGGGTCAGCGGGATCATTTTCTTGCCCGCCGCTTTACCGGGTTTGGCCGGTTCATAATCGGCAGGGTTCATGCTCACATCCTGGCCGGTGTAGGGCTGCACGATCATTTGCATGAACTTGCCCACCACCGGGTCGCCCTTGTCCCACTCCGGCCCTTTGCTGCCCTGCTTGATCACCGCCTTGTACTTCTCGGACAGCACGTCGGCCAGGCTCAGGCCGTTCTTTTCCGGGCCCTTGCCGGTCTTGTGTTCCATCAGGTTGACGAAGTACAGCTTGTCGCCGGTCTTGATCCCGTTTTTTGCAAAGTTGACGATGATGTCGAAGCGCTCGGCGATGCCCTGGGTCGGCAGAATGGCGTTGTGGTTCTGTTTGTCTCCATCGCCATCCAGGTCCATGCTGCCGTCGAACGGCACGGCGTGTTCCATGAGGTTGCCGTCGTTGCCGATCAGGTGGAACGGCACCCGGCTGTAGGACACCCCGGAACCGGACGGCCCGGGAAACTCGCCGCCGTTGCCGGCGATTTCACGCACCAGGGCGATCCTGAAATAGCGCGATACCGAGCCGTTGAGGATGCGGAAGCGATAGCTGCGTGCGCGCACTTTCAGGCGTGGCTCGTATTGCCAGTTGACCAGGATCTGATCGCCGAGAAAGCCGTCGGTGTTGAACGGGTTGAACCACAACTGGCCGTTGGCGTCCCAGGCCTTGTCGGCGACCACCAGGTTGACGTCGTAGTCACGGTTGCCCCAGGGCAGGGCCGAGCCGCTGGGCAGGCGCAGGTTGACGCCGTCTTCGATGGCTTCGTTACCGCGATCCAGGGCGCTGTAGTAGTTCATCATCACCGCGTTGCCCTTGTAGACGTTCTGCGCGGTGAAATCGAGCATGTGGTCGTGGAACCAGTGGGTGCTCATGGTTTCGCGCCAGTCGCCACGGATCTTGATCGTGCCGTTTTCGCAGGTCTTGAGGCCGGGGCTGGCGTCGTTGACGAACAGCTTCTCGCCCGGTGCGCAAGGGAACGCCGCGCGCGGGTCCTGGGCGTTGGTGTTGATGGTGTCATAGCCGGCCAGCTGCAGCGGCCAACGATAGTCGTAGTACTGCCCCGGAAAGAAAAACGCATTGGTGTAGCCGTCGCTTTCGGCCGGGGAGTGGCCGTTGTGTTCGTGGGTGCTGATGGTGTGCAGGCCGAAACCCATGTTGGCCGCAGGGTCGATCGGCAGGCCGTTGTAGTGACGCATCAGCACCGGTTGGCCATAGCGGACCATCAGCAGTTTGACTGGAAAGGTGCCGTCGAAGGTCCACAGCGCATTGTGATTCTGCAGCGGAAAGTTCGGGTGGAAGCGCGTATCGATGCCTTTGGTAGTGCCCGTGGTGGTGGGGATGTCCGAGGTCTGGTAGTAGAGTCCGCCGGGGCCGAATTCACCGACGGCGTAATTGTGCAATTGCCGGCGGTCGCGCATGCCGGTGTTGATCCGCGCGCCCACTTGCACGGTCTTGTACGCGACCTGCGGGTAGAACTCGTTCCAGCGCTGGTGCGACCAGCCTTTTCCCGGTGGCCGCCCCTCGGCTGGCGAACCTACGGGTTGGCGGTTGAGGAAGGTTTCGATCTGCGCCTTCCACGGGTTGCGGTCCAGTACGTTGGAGTACTGCGATGGAAACGGGAACAGGCCGGGCTGGCGCATGAACGCATCCAGCGCCGAACCCGACGGGGCGCTGCGCGCAACAATGTTCGGGTCTTGCGCGGGGGCCGGGCCGACCGTGGGGACGGGGAAGGTCAGGGGCGGGGCCGGGATCGTTGGGTCGAGTTTTTCCGTGCCGAATTCCTCGAACAGCAGCAATTGCTGAGTGAACGGCAGGGCCCCGTACAGGGGGCTGGGTTTACCGTTGGTGGGGTAGTTGAACGAGGTCTGCAAACTCGGCGGCAGCACGTTGTCGGCACGGGGTGTGTTGCGATCGCCGTAGGCGCCGTTGGGCAGGGCCAGTGCGCCCTGGTTGGTCTCGGGCATGGTTTTCAGGGCATCGAGCGCTGCGGCGGCGGCAATCGGATCGGCGGGCGCAGTGTAGTAGGCCGAAGGGTCGGTCGGTGGCGGCTGGCTTTCATCGTCCATGGGGGCCGCGCTGACGGTGGCGAGGCTGGCGGTGATCAGCATCACGGAGGCCACACTCGACCTGCGTATGTAGTTCAAGGAACGGAATGCGGGTGGTGCGTTTTTCATTTGGTTTCCCCTTGCACGTGCCAATTTGGCGAAACCCGCCGTCCCCGAGTTGGGGATGACTGCTGCGGTGCAAGGGGCTGGTGCAACAGATGGGCCATGTCAAAATCGGGAATAAAAAATGTGATTAATTAATAAGTTGTTACAGATTGTTTCATTGGCGCATCGGTCGGTGGTGGGTGTAGTTCCTCATATGCGGGGAAAATTCCCTTATTTCATTGGGTTACTTTCACCAATCACGGGTGCTCTTGCCAAAATGTGTCGGCTTGGAAGAAAATGAGAGTCATTATCAAATAAATTTTGTGTCGGGCTTTCTCCATGTCCTCTGTCGATCTCTCGCTGCAACAGGCCGTGCATACGCTTTACGAGGACCATCACGGTTGGTTGTGTGGCTGGCTGCGTAAACGGCTCGGCTGCCACCACCATGCGGCGGATCTGGCCCAGGACACCTTCATTCGCGTGCTGACCCAACGCAAGTCCTTCGAGCTGCGCGAGCCTCGCGCATACTTGAGCACCATTGCCCGCAGCCTGATGATCGACATGTTCCGCCGTCGCGCGGTGGAGCAGGCCTATCTGGACACCCTGGCCAACCTCCCGGAGCCGGTGGCGTTGTCCCCGGAAACCCGCTCGCTGATCATCGAGACCCTGATGGAAATCGACCGGCTTCTCGATGGCCTGGGCGAGCGGACCCGGGAGATTTTCCTGCTGGCCCAGCTCGATGGCCTGAGCTATGTCGAGATCGGTCGGCGCCTGGATGTCTCGGTAACCACGGTCAAGAAGCACGCGGTGCGCGCCCTGACGCACTGCCTGTTGCTGATCGAGGACTGAGCCGTGGCCCGTGTGCAACCGCTGGATTACGCCACCCTCGAAGCCGCCGCGCGCTGGTACGTCGATTTGCGTGGCGAGGTACCGGACGAAGCCCTGCGTGAGGCGCATCGCCGTTGGCTGGAGCGTGATCCACGGCATCTGCAGGCGTGGGAACGCCTTGCGCGCCTGCAGGACAAACTCGAACAAGTCACCCCCGGCATCGCGCGCCCGATCTTGGCCAGTGCCCGCGCCAAACGCCGCGATGTGCTCAAGGTCCTGTCGATTCTGCTGATGGCGGGCGGGGCGGGGACCCTGGCGTGGAACACCACGCCCTTGCCAACGCTGATGGCCGACCAGCGCACCGGCACCGGTGAACGCCGTCGGCTGCGGCTGGACGATGGCACGCAACTGCAACTGAACACGGCGACCGCGGTGGACATCCGCTACAACGACAACCTGCGTGAAATCCGCTTGCTCGAAGGTGAGATCTTCATCGAAACGGCGCGGGACGAGCGCGCGCGGCCCTTCCTGGTACACACCGCCGAAGGCAGCATTCGCGCCTTGGGCACCCGTTTTGTCGTGCGCCGCGAAGCGGACCTGACGCAGGTCAGCGTGCAGGAGCATGCGGTCGAGGTGCGCTCGGCCAACGTGCCGGGCACCGCCGTACGGGTCGACGCCGGCCAGCAAGTGAGTTTGCGCCAGGACGCCATCGAACCCGTGCAACGGGCCACCCCTCAGGCCGACGCCTGGACCCGCGACATGCTGGTGGTCAACGACTGGCGCCTGGGTGAGTTTATCCGGGAGCTGCAGCGTTATCGCCCAGGCCATCTGGGCTGTGATCCGGCGGTCGCTGCGCTGCGCATCTCCGGGGCTTTCCATCTGGCCAGCAGCGACACCATCCTCGAGAACCTGACCTCGACCCTGCCCGTACGCATTCGTCGATTCAGCCGTTACTGGACGCGGGTGGAGCCGGTTTGAGGATTTCCCGAAAAAAAATCTGCTCAGGGGTTACTGATTTCGATTCTCGTTCGACTTAGGTGTTAGAGGCGCACACAGACGCCGCCATTCACTGCCAACGGGCGAAAGGAAATTGCATGACCCCTCGTGATCCCCAACTCCGCATTTGTTCCGCCAAGCCATCCGTCAGACCCTTGACCCGCGCCGTGCATGCTGCACTGCTCGGGATGGCGCTGGTCGTTCCGTTGGGCATGACGATGGTTGCACCCGCTGCCTGGGCGCAAACCGATGTCGAAACCGAGTTCGACATTCCGGCGGGTCCTTTGGGTTCGGCCTTGACCCAATTCGCCGGCACGGCCGGGGTGACCGTTTCCTTCGAGCCAAGCGCTGCCAACGGCCAGCAAACCTCGGGACTGCGCGGGCGCTACAGCGTTGACGCCGGCCTGCGCCAGTTGCTCGCCGGGAGCAGGCTCGAAGCCGTGCGCCACGACAATGGCAGCTATTCCTTGTTGCCGATCGTTGCCTCAGGCGCGGCCATGCAGTTGGGCGCCACCAGCATTTCCGGAGTTGCCGTGGAATCGGCCTACGGCCCGGTGGACGGCTATGTCGCCACCCGCAGCGCCACCGGCACCAAGACCGATACGCCGATCCTGGAAATTCCGCAGACCATCAACGTGGTCACCGCCGACCAGGTGGAAGCCCAGGGCGCGCGCAACCTGACACAGGCGCTGCGCTACACGCCGGGGGTGAACACCGGTGGTTTTACTGACCGCAACTCGATTGCCGACGAGATCACCAGCCGTGGTTTCGCGCCGACGCCGCTGTACCTCGATGGCGCCTACATCCCGTACGCCGGCAGCCTCGGTGGCGCCCCGCAAATCGATCCCTACACCCTGGAGCGCATCGAAGTGCTCAAGGGGCCGTCGTCGGTCCTTTACGGGCAGAACCAGCCGGGCGGCCTGATCAACATGGTCTCCAAGCGCCCGACCACCGAGCAGCGCAGCCAGGTCAAGCTGGGGGCGGGCAGTTACAGCCGGGTCAACGGTGCCTTCGACACCAGCGGTCCGCTCGATGATCAGAAGCAGTTCACCTATCGCCTGATCGGTGTGGCCGACAAAGGCAACGAAATGGTCGAGCACAACGAAAGTGAGCGCATGCTGCTGGCGCCGAGCCTGACGTGGGCGCCGACTGAAGACACTTTCCTGACCTTGCTGGCGCAGGTCCAGCGCGATGACGGCGTACCCGATTATCAGTCGCTGCCGAGGATCGGCTCGCTCGACCGTGGTCCGAACGGCGAACGCATCGACCGCGATTTTTTCTCCGGCGACACCAACTTCAATGACTACAAACGTGACCAGTACATCTTCGGCTACGACTTCAGCCACAACCTCAGCGACGACCTGAAATACCGCTCCACGGCGCGCTACACCGACGTACGCGACCGCTACAAGGGTTTCTACCTGCGCAGCTTCGTCACCGATGACGCCGGCGTGACCGATTACACCCGGGCCTACCGCACCAAGCTCGACTGGCGCCAGCACAACATCGCCTACACCGTCGATAACAACCTGGAATACAAATTCAACACTGGCGCCCTGGAGCACACCACGCTCGCTGGCGTGGACTACCGGCACTTCAACCGCAAATACGACGGCTACAACGCCTACAACGTGTTGCCGGTGAACCTGTACGGCAAGAACAATTTCGACACCAGCAGCGTCACCCCGGTACTCGACACTAAATGGGATAACACTCTGCGCCAGACGGGTGTGTACCTGCAGGACCAGATCAAGCTGGACAAGTGGATTCTCACCATCGGCGGTCGCCAGGACTGGGCGGAGATCGACAACAAGGATGTGTTGGCCTCGACCCACGAATCCAAGCGCGATAACAAGTTCACCGGGCGGGTGGGCCTGACCTACGTCACCGATTTCGGCCTGGCACCCTATGTCAGCTACTCCGAGTCGTTCCTGCCCACCCTGGGCACGGCCGCACCCCAGCGCGGCGGCAAGTCCTTCGAGCCGACCGAGGGCCAGCAGTACGAAGTGGGCGTGAAGTACCAGCCGTTCGAGAAGACGCTGATCACCGCTTCGGTGTACGAGATCAAGCAGAAAAATGTCCTGACCGGCGACGATGATTATCCGGACTACATGTCCCAGAGCGGTGAAGTGCGCTCGCGCGGCGTCGAGCTGGAAGTCAAATCCAGCCTCGACAACATCGACGTCATGGCCGCCGCCAGCTACATGGACTCGTTCTACACCAAGGACACCTGGGGCAACGAGGACAACCGCAACGAAGCCCAGTCGCCGGTATCGGCCTCGATGTGGGCCGACTATCACTTCACCCAGGCCAGCCTCAACGGCCTGACCTTCGGTGCGGGCGCGCGCTACACCGGGCGCAAACCGGGGGATGCGGCCAACTCGTTCGATGTGCCGTCCTACGTCGTCTATGATGCTACCGTCAGCTACGACATGGGCAAGCTGGACCCGAGCCTGCGTGGTTTGCAGACCCGGGTGAACGTGCAGAATATCTTCGACCGTGAGTACGTATCGGACTGCAACTACGCGTTCGGTTGCTATTACGGGCAGGAGCGGGTGGCTTCGGTCGAGATGACTTACGACTGGTAAGTCGGTGTAGCGGCTGGCCTCTTCGCCGGCAAGCCGGCTCCTACAGTTGATCGCGTTCTCTTGTAGGAGCCGGCTTGCCGGCGAAGAGGCCGGTACTGCCAATACAACTTCTCCTGACAAACCGCAACGCCTCCAGCCCTGGTGCTCATATCATCGCCGGCATTTTATCCAGCATCTTGTCCAGGGTAATCGGGTACTCGCGCACCCGGATCCCGGTGGCGTTGTACACCGCATTGGCGATGGCCGCACTGACGCCACAGATACCCAGCTCACCAACACCCTTGGCTTTCATCGGCGAGGAAATCGGGTCGGTTTCATCGAGGAAAATCACCTCCTGCTGGGGGATGTCGGCATGCACCGGCACCTCGTAGCCGGCCAGGTCATGATTGACGAAAAAGCCCAGGCGCTTGTCCACCACCAGGTCTTCCATCAGCGCCGCGCCGACCCCCATGGTCATCGCGCCTATCACCTGGCTGCGGGCCGAGGTCGGGTTGAGAATGCGCCCGGCGGCGCACACCGCCAGCATCCGGCGCACGCGGGTTTCCCCGGTGGCACTGTCGACTGCGACTTCGACAAAATGCGCGCCGAAGGTCGATTGCTGGTACTTCTTGTCCAGCTCGCCAAATTCGATGCTATCCTCGGCGACGATTTCGCCGGCCTGCGCCGCACTGCGCAATGGCATGCTTTTGCCGCCAGCCCGTACCTCGCCACCGACGAATTCAGCCTCTTGGGCGTTCACACCGAGGCGTTGCGCAACGGCCTCACGCAGTTTGACGCAGGCGGCATACACCCCCGCCGTCGAGCAGTTGCCGCCGAACTGGCCACCCGAGCCTGCCGAGACCGGAAAGCTCGAATCGCCAAGGTGCACCACCACCTTGTCGAGGCCGACGCCGAGCATTTCCGCTGCCGTCTGCGCGATGATCGTGTAGCTGCCGGTGCCGATATCGGTCATGTCGGTTTCCACGGTCACGGTGCCCTGGTCATCCAGGCGGACACGGGCGCCGGACTTCACCAGCAGGTTATTGCGAAAGGCCACGGCGACGCCCATGCCGATCAGCCAGCGGCCTTCGCGCTTTGTGGCCGGTTGCGCAGGCCGTTGGTTCCAGCCAAAACGATCGGCCCCGGTGCGCAGGCATTCGACCAGATGGCGCTGGGAAAACGGCCGCTCCGGTTTCGTCGGATCGACCTGGGTGTCATTGATGATGCGAAACTCGATGGGGTCGAGTTTCAGCTTTTCCGCCATCTCGTCCATGGCAATTTCCAGCGCCATCATGCCCGGCGTTTCGCCCGGCGCGCGCATGGCGTTGCCTTCCGGCAGGTCGAGCGTCGACAGGCGCATGGTGACCCGGCGGTTTTCCCCGGCGTACAACAATTTGCTCGGCTGCGCGGCCAGTTCCACCTTGCCGCCGGGCAGGTCGCCGGACCAGCCTTCGTGGGCCATGGCGGTGATCTTGCCGTCGCTGCCGGCGCCGATGCGGATGCGTTGAATGGTCGCCGGGCGGTGCGTGCAATTGTTGAAGATCTGCGGCCGGGCCAGCGCCACTTTCACCGGCCTGCCGGCCATGCGCGCACCCAGGGCGGCAAGGACCGCGTCGGCACGGATGAACAGTTTGCCGCCGAAGCCACCGCCGATGTACGGCGAGATCAGATGCACGTTTTTCTTGGGTATGCCGAGGGTGGTGGCGAGGTCCGTGACCGACCAATCGATCATCTGGTTCGAGGTCCACAAGGTCAGTCGGTCGCCGTCCCAGGCGGCCATCGACGCCATGGGCTCCATCATCGCGTGGGCCTGGTCGGGCGTGGTGTAGGTGGCGTCGAGTTGCACCGGTGCCGCCGCGAAGGCCGTTTCGAAATCCCCGTGCAGGGTGTCCGCCATCTGGTCCTTGGGTTCCACCGCCGAGCCGCGGGCGCTGGCGAGATCGAACGCGCCTTCGGTGGTTGAGTAGGTGATGTCCACCCGTTCCGCGGCGGCGCGCGCCTGTTCGAAGGTGTCCGCCACCACCAGCGCCACTGCCTGATGGTAGTGCTGGATCTCCGGCCCGCCGAGCAGCTTGGCGGTGTTGTATTTGCCTTTGCCGAGCTTGCCGGCATTGGCGGCGGTGACGATGGCGATCACTCCCGGTGCCGATTGAGCCGCTTCCAGGTTCATTGAAGCAATGCGCCCCTTGGCAATGGCCGAACCGACCACCACGCCATAGGCCTGGTTCGGCGCGACGTCGTGATGTTCGTAGGCGTAGGGCGCCTGCCCGGTGGTTTTCAGCGGGCCTTCGATGCGGGGCGTGGGCTGGCCGATGACCTTGCCTTGGTCGATGGGGTTGGTGGTGGCCGGGGTTTCGAATTTCATGCCTGGGCCCTCGCTTGTGCCATCACCGAGGCGAGCGTGCGCTCTACCAGCGTCAGTTTGAAGGTGTTTTCAGGAGTGGGTGTGGCGCCGTCCAGCAGCTGTTCGCTGAACGCTTTGGCGCCTTTGGCCATGGCTGCTTCAGCGCTTTCCACGCGCCACGGTTTGTGCGCGACGCCGCCGAGGGCTACGCGGCCGGAACCGTCCTGCTGGACCACCGCGGCCACCGAGACCAGGGCGAATGCGTAGGAGGCGCGGTCACGGACTTTCTGATAGAGGTGCGTGCCGCCAAGCGGCGCCGGCAAGGTCACGGCAGTGATCAGCTCGTGGGCCGCCAGGGTGGTTTCGATGTTCGGTGTATTACCGGGCAAGCGATGCAGGTCGGCGATGGCGATCACCCGGGTCGTGCCGTCGGGGCGAACCGTCTCGACCTGGGCATCGAGCAGACGCATGGCCACGGCCATGTCGCTGGGATGGGTGGCAATGCAGGCGTCGCTGACACCGATGATGCCCAGCTGCCGACTGAAGCCGCCGATGGCTGCGCAGCCACTGCCGGGCTGGCGCTTGTTGCAGGCTTGATGGGTGTCATAGAAGTACGGGCAGCGCGTGCGTTGCAGCAGGTTGCCGGCGGTCGTGGCCATGTTGCGCAACTGGCCGGAGGCGCCGGCGAGGAGGGCGCGGGACAGCACGCCATAATCCTTGCGGATGCGTGCATCGGCGGCGAGGTCGGTGTTGCGCACCAGCGCGCCGATCCGCAAGCCGCCTTGCGGCGTGGCTTCGATGCGGTCCAGCGCCAGGTCATTGACGTCGATCAGTTGCGACGGCGTCTCGATGTCCAGCTTCATCAGGTCCAGCAGGTTGGTGCCGCCGGCGATGAAGCGCGAGCCATCGACCTGGGCGGCGAGCGAGGCGGCTTCGGCCGGCGACTTGGCGCGTAGATAGGTAAAGGGCCTCATGCGCTGGCCTCCGCGACTTCGGTGATCGCTTCGATGATGTTGGAGTACGCACCGCAGCGGCAGATGTTGCCGCTCATGCGTTCCTGGAGTTCGCTGGCGATCAGCCTGGGTGGTTCGGTTAGGTTCGGGCTTACGTGACTGGGAATGCCGTCGTGGATTTCCCCCAGCACCGCGACCGCCGAGCAGATCTGCCCCGGCGTGCAGTAACCGCATTGATAGCCGTCATGCTTGATGAACGCCGCCTGCATCGGATGCAGCTTGTCCGGCGTGCCGAGCCCTTCAATGGTGGTGACCTTCGCGCCTTCGTGCATCACGGCCAGGGTCAGGCAGGAATTGATCCGCCGGCCGTCGACGATCACTGTGCAGGCACCGCACTGGCCGTGGTCGCAACCCTTCTTGGTGCCAGTGAGCTGCAGGTGTTCGCGCAACAGGTCGAGCAGGGTGGTGCGGGCGTCGAGTTCCATCACCTGCTGTGTCCCGTTGACCCAGATCGACACTTTGCTCTTGACCGGCAGCGCGGCGTTGGCGGCCGTTGCCTGCGCAGATATGAACGGTGGCAGGATCACGGCCGCTGCTGTCACCACGCCCACGATCAGCAGTTCTCGTCGGGAAATCGTCATCACGTCGAGCATCGGTGCGCTTCCTATGGTTGATTGGCGATAACAGCCCTCATCCATTGACTGACCCCGGTGCCAAGGGAAATGTTCATGCGGATTTCGGCTATAGACTCATGTGTGTGGCTCATGAATCGATCAAGGCAGGCTCCGGCGCGGTATGATAGGCAGCCGCGCCCATTCTCCGGAGTCAGTCCCCGCAATGCCCCAGATCACCCACTACAAAACCCCGTGCCCGGAGTCGGTCAACAGTCAGATCCTGCAGCTGGTGGTCGACAACCTGACCGACATCAGCATGGTCGCCATCGCGCCGAGCAACCTGTTGTACAACATCTACCAGTACGCGATCGGCTACGAGGTGCACCTGTATCTGGAGGCTTTGAACGGGGCGAAAGGGATGGCGGTGGAGTTGATCGTTGCCACCGATCTGGACGATCCGGACAAGGTCGTCGGTTTCCTGCTGTACCTGCCGGTCAAGGACGATCCCGACGCCTGCAGCGTGGCCTATATGGCCGTGGATGCCGGCCATCGGCGCCAAGGCATTGCGCGCCGGATGCTGCGCGAGATGGTCGGACGCTACCCGCATGCGGAGCTTGCGTGCGCGGTGGCCAAGGTGCCGTATTTCGAGTCGATGGGTTTTCAGGTGGTCGGTGCGCGCAGTACGCAAGTGCTGATGAACACCCGCGACCACGGCAGCGACGGTTTGAGGGCGCTGCTTGATGTGGCGCCGATCTACAGCTCGCTGGAGGTGCGGCAGATTCATACCTACCTGCTGCAAAAGCACGGCAAGCGCGCAATGCTCGATGCGGAGAAACAGCGTGACCGGCACCTGGACCAATTGACGCGCAAGGCCAGCGAGTTCGCCCGCGAGCGATTGGGATAACAGGTTCAACTGTAGGAGCGAGCTTGCTCGCGAAAAACCTGAGCACGCCGCGGGGTGTCAGGCTTCCAGCGTTATCGTTAACGATCATCGCGAGCAAGCTCGCTCCTACAGGGGGCTGCGTGATGCTCAGGGCAGCTTCACATTCATGGTGATCCGTGCCGTGAACACCTTCTTGCCTTCCACATCGTGAATGTCCACCAGCACGATCTTGTCGCCTTCGCTGGTCCAGTCCACCGCCTCGCCGTCAGCCACCGCCGTCACATCGCTTTTGGCCTTGGCCAGGTATTCGACCGTCATGCCCTTGGGAATCCAGCGCGCACCCGCCGGGATTGACACGTCGGTCATCATCCCTGCCGCCAGTTCGGCCGCATTGCACATCGCGATCGCGTGCACGGTGCCCAGGTGGTTGGTGATTTCCTTGGCGAATGGCACCTGCACGATGGCCGAACCTTTGCGCAAATCGGTAACCAGCGGATTGATGGTGCTGAAGTACGGCGCCACTTGGCAGGCCATCTGGCTGAAGGCTTGCGGGCCGGCACTGTTGAACAGGCTGAGGAACTGACTCATGGGGTTGAAGCCTCACTGCGGGGTTGGTTAACGGAATGATGTTCCGTTACAGAATAATGTTCTGTGACGGAACAGTATTCTGTCGACGGGAAATCTGTCAACCTAGCGCCAGCCTCAACCGTTGATTTTTTTTGGACCGCATCCCGCATGGAAACCGCCGATTTACTCGAACGCTGCTACCCCGGCCGCCGTGCCGAACTCAAGCGAGACATCTTCAGAAAGGCCCTCCAACTGTTCAACGAGCAGGGCATCGAGGCCACTACCATCGAGATGATCCGGGCCGAATGCGATACCAGCGTCGGCGCGATCTACCACCACTTCGGCAATAAAGAAGGCCTGGTGGCGGCGCTGTTTTTCACCGCGCTGGACGATCAAGCCAAGCTGCGAGATAGCTACCTGGCCCACGCCCAAACCACCCAGGCGGGTGTGCACGCGTTGGTGCACAGCTACGTCGACTGGGTCGATAACCAGCCGGAATGGGCGCGTTTCCAGTATCACGCGCGATTTGCCGTCACCAAGGGACCGTTCAAGGACGAACTGGTCGCGCGCAACAAGGCGCGCAACAAGCTGCTGTTCGAGTGGCTGGGGGCTTCGGCGCGGGTCGACGTGTTGCGCGGTTATCCGCCGGAGTTACTGCCGTCATTGATCATCGGCCAGGCCGAGAGCTACTGCCGCGCCTGGTTGTCGGGCCGGGCCAAAGCCAGTCCGAAGGCGTACCGCGATCTGTTGGCGGACTCGGCGTGGCGTTCGATTGCCACCCAGGATCACTGACGCCCCCCTGTAGGAGCGAGCTTGCTCGCGAAAAACTCGAGCACGCCGCGGGGCATCAGACTCCCAGCGTTATCGTTAACGACCATCGCGAGCAGGCTCGCTCCCACAGAGGATTTGCGGTGGGATTTTGAATGCACAAAGCCCGGCCAAATGCCGGGCTTTTTCATGTCGTTTTTTCGCGCAGTTAAAAAAGAGCCTCAAAGCTCTTTGATGGGGAGAAGTGGAGCCATTGAGGCTCAAGATGCGCATGAAGCAGGCGGTGAGCTTGATAGGGGTTCAGTGCACTCACCACCTACGCAACGGCTTGGACAAGCAAGCGGCTGCGCAACTCCATCGTAGGAAGATGGGGGTTGCGCCTCAAGTACCGCTAGTCGAATCCCCCCACAACTGTCAGCTTCGGCGATTGCGCTCCCCCGGCCAACCGGCCTGATTCAGGGCCTTGAGCAGGGTTTCAGCATCCAGCCCCGGCACCGCGTGGCCGTTACCTTCGGTCGTTTCGGCGGCGAGCAGGGCGTTGATGATGGCTTCTTCAACGGCTTCGGTGGCCGCCAGGAACAATTCGCTGATGTGATCGTTGTTGACCATGCTCAGGTTGTCGCAGGTCGGCGCTTTTTTGCTCTCGTACGCCGCCGGCGGTACGTGCTGATTGCCGGTGGCGAACGCGATGAAGATGTCACCGCTGTGGTCTTCATTGCCGCCGCCGGTACGGGCCAGGCCGAGGCTGGCGCGCTGGGCCAGGCGCGTGCATTGGTGCGGCAGCAACGGTGCATCGGTGGCCAGGCAGACGACGATCGAGCCCATGCCCGGATGCGGCAGCGACGCCTTGAGAAACGGTGAGTCGACCTGCTCCATGTAGCGCCCGACCGGGTAGCCATCGACGCGCAACTCATTGCGGATACCATGATTGGCCTGCACGATCGCGCCCACCGTCCAGCCGCCCTGGGCACTGCTCATGCGTCGCGAAGCGGTGCCGATGCCGCCCTTGAACTCATGGCAGATCATGCCGCTGCCACCGCCGACATTGCCCTCGGCTACCGGGCCGCCGACTGCCCTGCGCAGTGCTTCGGCCACATGCTCGACCTTGACGTGAAAGCCGTTGATGTCGTTGAGCAAGCCATCGAAAGTCTCCAGCACCACCGGCATGTTCCAGTAGAGCCGCCCGTCGTTCGGTTGCTGCTCACGGTCGAGCACGATCAAGGCATCGCGCACCACGCCCAGGCTGTGGGTGTTGGTGAAGGCGATCGGGCTGGTCAACAGGCCCGCCTCGCGAATCCACTCCAGGCCCGTGGCGTCACCATTGCCGTTGAGCACATGGACGCCGGCGAAGCACGGCTGCTGGCTGGTGGAACCGGCACGGGGTTCGATCACGGTGACGCCGGTGAGGATGTCGCGACCCTTGGCGCTGCGACCGCGGACATTGCTGTGGCCGACGCGCACTCCGGGTACATCGGTGATGGCGTTGAGGGGGCCGGGTTGCAGTTGGCCGAACTGGATGTTGAGGTCGCGGGCACGTGGTTTCATCGGTTTTCTCATCTTCAAATTCATGGAGGAAAAAAGTGGACGCAGACCCACAGGGGGTAGAGGTGGACTTACTGGCCGTTCTTGACCTTGCTCCAGATCCGCGTACGCACGCGCTCTGTCGCAGGCGGCAGCGGTTGCAGAGTGAACAAGGTGGCCAGGGCCTCGGGCGACGGGTAAACCGCAGGATTGGTCCGTGTCGCCTCGGCCAACAAGGCTTTCGCGTTGCGGTTGCCGTTGGGGTAGTTGAGGTGATTGCTGACCGGGGCGATGACCTCGGCGCGCATCAGGTAGTCGATGAAGGCCAGGCCCTGTTCGGGGTGCGGGGCGTCCTTGAGCAATACCAGCGTGTCGAACCACACCGGCGCGCCTTCCTTGGGCAGGCTGTAGGCGATCTTCACGCCATTGCCGGCCTGCTCGGCGGTGGCCTTGGCTTCGAGCATCGCGCCGGACCAACCGACGGCGACGCAAATGTTGCCGTTGGACAGGTCACTGATGAACTTCGACGAATTGAAGTAAGCGATATGCGGGCGCAACTTCAGCAGCAGCGCTTCGGCCTTCCTGTAGTCCTCAGGGTTGGTGCTGTTCGGCGGCAGGCCCAGGTAATGCAGGGCGACTGGCAGCATTTCCGATGGCGAGTCGAGCATCGCCACGCCGCATTCGCCGAGCTTGGCCAGGTTCTCTTCCTTGAACACCAGGTCCCAGGAATCCACCGGCGCCTTGTCGCCCAGCGCAGCGCGCACTTTGTCGACGTTATAGCCGATTCCGTTGGTGCCCCACAGGTACGGCACGGCGTACTGGTTACCCGGATCGTTGTTGGCCAGTTTCGCCAGCAGATCGCTGTCCATGTTCTGGAAATCCGGCATCTGCGCGTGGGGCAAAGGGGCGAGGGCGCCCGCCTTGATCAGGGTCGGCAAACTGAAGTTGCTGGCCACCACCACGTCGTAGCCGCTGCGGCTGGTCAGCAGTTTGCCTTCGAGGACTTCGGCGCTGTCGAAGGTGTCGTAGACCGGCTGGATACCGGTGTCGCGCTTGAAGTCATGCAGGGTGGTCGGGCCGATGTAGTCATACCAGTTGTACACGTGCACGGTCGGGCTTTCGGCCGCCACCGCGGTCAGCGAGAGCGCCAGGCAGGCGCCAAGCCCCAGATTGAAATACGAGCGGTGACCACTCATGATGCGGCACTCCTGGCCTGCTGCAGGCCGGTGATAATCAGGAGTTTGCAGCGTATCGACCGGGGTGGTCGTTACCCATTCCCATCATGGGTTACTCGAAAGGGGTAGTGCGTGGACGCATTGTTGAAAGAGTTGCCGCTGCACCAGGGACTGGCGCGAATGTTTGCCGCCGTGGGCCAGGACGGATTCTGGCGCGCGCTGGTCGACACCCTGCGCCTGCTGGTGCCGCTGGATAACGCGCTGGTGGCAGTCATGCAGGCCGGTCGAGTACCCAGGTTGCTGATCGATTTCGACTCCCGCGACAGTGCCCACGAGCATGAGGAACTGGCCGACTACAGCGCCGGCATGTACCTGCTCGACCCGTTTTACCTGGCCGTCTGCGCCGGCATCGCCGATGGCATGCACAGCCTCGATTCCGTGGCGCCCGACCAGTTCCAGCAGAGCGAGTACTACCTGAGCTACTTCCGCACGGTGGTGGGTGGCGACGAATTGCAGTTCATGCTCAACCTCGACGGCGCCGTCCTCGGTCTGTCCCTGGGCCGCTCGACCCGCTTTACTCTGGAAGAACAAGGCCGCTTGATCTGCGTGCGCGACTGGGTGCTGGCGGCGATGCGCCGGCACCTGCAATTGTTACCACCAGAAGGCCCCGCTGCCGAAGCGGTAGCCGGGGACCTGGCGAGCTTGCTCGACCGCTTCGATGCGCGCCTGACGGTGCGCGAAATCGAAACCGCGCGCCTGATTCTCCAGGGCTTCTCCAGCAAGGCCATCGCCCAGCAAATGGGCATTTCCCCGGAAACGGTGAAGGTGCACCGGCGCAATCTCTATCACAAGCTCAATGTGAACGGGCACGGTGAGTTGTTTGCGTTGGTGCTTAATCCGCCAGGGTAAACACCAACGCCTTCAACCCGCACTCGACATCGGCGTCGGGAAACTCTGGCGGGTTGTCCAGGCGTTGCTCGAACCGCAGGCTCGGCGCTTCACGGGTCACACCGTCGATGAGGAAATCCGCACCAAAGGCGGGGTCGTTCATACAGGCCAGCACCGAGCCCTCGGGGCTGAGCAGTTCCGGCAGGCGACGCAGTACCCGCTGGTAGTCCTTGGTCAGCAGGAAGCTGCCTTTCTGGAACGACGGCGGGTCGATGATCACCAGGTCGTATGGGCCCTTGCCGATGACCTTGCCCCAGGACTTGAACAGGTCGTGGCCGAGAAAGGTCACCTTGCCCAGGTCATGCCCGTTGAGCCGGTGATTGTCGCGGCCTCGGCTCAGGGCCGGGCTCGACATGTCCAGGTTGACCACATGGGTCGCGCCGCCCTCGATGGCCGCCACCGAAAAACCGCAGGTGTAGGCGAACAGGTTCAGCACCCGTTTGCCTTGGGCGTTGGCCCGCACCCAGTCGCGGCCGTAGCGCATGTCGAGGAATAGCCCGGTGTTCTGTTTGCGCCCCAGGTCCACTCGATATTTCAGCCCGCCCTCGGTGATGGTCATTTCCTCGATGACGTCCCCGAGTAGCCATTCGGTGGTGCTTTGCAGCAGGTAGCGATGTTGCAGCAGCAGGGTGTGGGCGCCGGATTGCGTCCATGCCGCTGACTGCGTGAGCTTCAGCAACAGCGCTTTCAACGCCTCCAGCTGCGCCGTTTCCGGCTCCTTGAACAGCGCCACCAGCACCACGCCCTGCAACCAGTCGACGGTCACTTGCTCCAGCCCCGGCCAGCAGCGGCCACGCCCGTGGAACAGACGTCGGGTTTCGGCGGGGGCGGCTGCCAGGGCGGTCAGCAAATGTTCGCGGAGGGTGGCGAGGGCTTCAGGGTTCATCGGTCTGGGGTCGGCAATCTTTGGGGGGCGGCATTTAACCATAATTGCAAGCAAAACACCGGGCGGCGAGTTATCACGATTAATTTAACTTTACGTGAGGATTTGGCGATCTTGCGACTCCCATAATCGGCTCCAACGAACAACAACCGGGAGCCGAACATGTCGCAGCCAACTGCTTCACCCAAGGCCAGCCATCCACGCTGGCTGCGGCTCACCCACTGGCTCAACGCCCTGGCGGTGCTGGTGATGGTTACCAGCGGCTGGCGCATCTACAACGCCTCGCCGCTCTACGACTTCAGCTTTCCCACGTCGATCACCCTCGGCGGCTGGCTCGGCGGCGCCCTGCAATGGCACTTCGCGGCGATGTGGTTCCTGGGCATCAACGGCCTTGTCTATCTGGCCTGCAACCTGTTCAGCGGGCGCCTGCAACGACGCTTTTTTCCGGTCTCGCCCAAAGGCGTACTGCATGACCTGTGGGCCGCGCTGCGCGGCAAGCTGGGGCATGCGGACCTGAGTCACTACAACCAGGTGCAGCGTGTGGCGTACCTGTTCGTGATGGTCGACATCACGCTGCTGGTGCTCTCCGGGCTGGTGCTGTGGAAGTCGGTGCAGTTCCCGCTGTTGCGTGAATTGCTGTGGGGCTACGAAGGCGCGCGGCGGGTGCATTTTTTCGCCATGGCGCTGTTGGTGGCCTTCGTTGCGGTGCATCTGCTGATGGTCGCGCTGGTGCCAAAAACACTGCTGGCCATGCTTGTCGGTCGCAAGGAGCACGTATGAAAAAGCGCAGTCAAGACGCCGGGCTGGACGAGTCATCCATTCTCATCGACGCCCGGAAAATCCTCGCCCCGCAGATTGAAGACCGCTCACGCCGCTCGTTCCTGCTGCGTGGCCTGACCCTCGGCGGTGTGGCCATGTTGTCCGGTTGCAACCTCACCGACAACGACAGCGTCGAGACCGCGTTGTCGTCCATGTCGCGCTTCAACGACCGGGTGCAAGGCTGGCTGTTCAACCCCAATGCCATGGCCCCGACCTATCCGGCGTCGATGATCACCCGGCCATTTCCTTTCAATGCCTTCTATGGCATTGACGAGGCGCCGACGGTGGACGAGGAGAGTTATCGACTGGAAGTCACCGGCCTGGTCGCGGACAAGCGCAGTTGGCGCCTTGAAGAACTGCGCGCCATGGCACAGACCGAGCAGATCACCCGGCACATCTGCGTCGAAGGCTGGAGCGCGATCGGCCGTTGGGGTGGCGTGCGCTTCAGCGATTTCCTCAAACGGATCGGCGCCGACACTGATGCCAAGTACATCGGCTTCAAGTGCGCCGACGACTACTACACCAGCATCGACATGGCCACGGCACTGCATGCGCAAACCCTGTTGACCCTGACCTACGACGGCGCCGTGCTGCCGCGCGAATACGGCTTCCCGATGAAGCTGCGCATGCCCACCAAGCTCGGCTACAAGAACCCCAAACACATCCAGGCGATCTTCGTCAGCAACACCTACAGCGGCGGCTACTGGGAAGACCAGGGCTACAACTGGTTTGGTGGCAGCTGACGAGAATCCGCCATTCCCCCTCGTCCACACACCCTGCATCAAGGAGTTTCATCATGAAGAAGTTGACCACCGTTGTTCTGTCCATGTGCCTGGCCGTCGGTGCTGCCAGTGTTTTTGCTGCTGACACCATGAGCAATGATTCGATGTCCAAGGACGCCATGTCGAAAGATGCGATGAAGAAGGACACGACGTCCAAGGATGCCATGAGCAAGGACGCCATGAAAAAAGACGCGATGTCCAAGGATGCCATGAGCAAGGACGCCATGAAGAAAGATGCCATGTCCAAGGACGCGATGAAAAAGGACGCCATGTCGCAGTAACTCGATTCCTGTCCTTGGGGGGAACTGGTGTCTTGCCCCCCATGACAGTTGATAGCACAAAGCCTCGCAACCACCGATTTCATCGACCGCCTGTATCAAAAATGAATTTCCGCGGATACCGTTGCTCATACCTGTAGGTAGCGGATTTAGAGCCCGCGAAAACTTTAGTACGATCAGGGAGCAGCAGTCATGGGTCGAGTATCGACGGCGGGCGAACACCTTCCTGGCGGGTTGATTCTGGTGGTTGAAGACGACCCGCTGATCCTGGAATTTCTCTGTGAAATTCTTCAGGACGAAGGTTATGTGGTGCAGCCGCAATCCAGTGCGGATGCGGCGTCGGTGTACCTGCAGGGGCACGCTTCGGAAGTGGGTTTGTTGCTGACCGACATCACCATGCCGGGCACGCTCAACGGTGCCGATCTGGCCAACCTGTTCGGTGATCGCTGGCCGGACAAACCGATCATGATCATGTCCGGATTTGAAACCCCGGAAAGTTCAGGGGTTCGGCATGAAGTGTCGTTCATCAAGAAACCCTGGGCGCTCGGGCAATTGCTCGATTGCGTAGACGGCGCCCTGAAATCCCGCCGTACCTTATGATCGTGTACATTGCGCAAATCCCGCTGATCCTTGAGATAGGAAGGACCCTTTGCCTGTTCCCGATACCATTTTCAATGTCCCGTACCGTGCCTTCCTGTTCGACATGGATGGCACCATCCTCACCTCGATAGCCGCAGCCGAGCGAGTCTGGGCCAGGTGGGCCGTTCGCCACGGCGTCGACGTAGAGACCTTCCTGCCCACCATCCACGGTGCCCGCGCCATCGACACCATCAATCGCCTGGGCTTGCCTGGCGTCGATGCCGAGGCCGAAGCGGCGTGGATCACCCTTGCTGAAATCGAGGATGTCGACGGCGTTGAAGAGGTGGCTGGCGCGGCGGGTTTTCTCCAGTCGTTGCCGGCTCATCAATGGGCCATCGTCACCTCGGCACCGAGGGCGCTGGCGTTGCGGCGGATGGCCGCCGCGGGGATTCCCGAACCGGCTGTGATGGTCACTGCCGAAGATGTCAGCGCCGGCAAGCCCGACCCGGCGGGTTATCGATTGGCTGCGCAACGGCTGGGTGTCGAGATCAGGGATTGCCTGGTGTTCGAGGATGCGACGGTAGGCATCCTGGCGGCCGAGGCGGCGGGGGCGGATTTGTTGATCGTCACGTCGACGCATGAGCAGCCGATTGTGACGGCGCATGCGACGTTGGGGAGTTATGACACGGTTGTTGCCCGCTTGGATGTGGACAGTTTCATCAGGCTGCAGAAAATCTGAATGTGGGAGCGGGCTTGCTCGCGAAAGCGGTGTATCAGTCGACATTTCTGTTGTATGACACGCCGCCTTCGCGAGCAAGCCCGCTCCCACAGTGGGGTTGTGTATGGCTCAATAAATTTTGGGGATCAATCGCCAACTCCGGGCGCAATAAGCTTCGTATTCATCGCCAAACTGTGTCCGTAGCAGCGCCTCTTCCGAATGTATCCGCGCAACCAACGGGATCACCGTCAACGCCGCCAGCAACAACCCCACCCCCGAGCGAAACGCCAGCGCCCAACCTACGGCAATCACCAGCATCCCCAGGTAACTGGGATTACGCAGGCTGCGATAGATTCCATCGGTCACCAGGCGATGGCCCGGCTGGATCGCCACCAGTCCACTGAAGCGTTTGCCCAGCACGAACACCGGCCACAGCCGCAGGGCGCCGCCGATGATGAACAGCAACGCGCCCAGCCAACGCACGCCCTCACCACCAAAGGTCCAGAAGTCGATCCGGTCGGTGTACGCGGGCAAGAAGCCACTCAACAGTCCGATCACCCCGAACGCCGGCAGCACCCAGCGATTGGCCCGGTCCTCGCGTTCGCCGGAACTCAGGTTGACTTCGGTAAACAGCGAAGCGATGACCATGGCCAGGGTTGCCAGCGCCACCACCACCAAGGCGGCATGGGAGAAAAATGCGGCAAAGCCGCCCAGCCCCCAAATCGCCAGCCAAAGGTAGGCGAGGGTGGAGACGAAGGCGAAAAACGCCAGTTTGGCCGAGATTTTCATGATGTCTCCACAGGTGAACACACCCCGTCATTGTACCTCTGACCGTGCATTGCGCCTGATCACCTGGGGTGGCTGCCCGAACGCTCGAAGGAAGGCTTCGCGCATGCTCCGAGGGTCAATAAAACCGGTTTCCAGGGCGATCTGGTCCAGCGTCAGGCGCCCGCGTTCGAGCAGCTGCCGTGCCGCTTCCAGGCGCAGGTTCTCGATGGCTTTGGCCGGCGACTGACCGGTTTCGGCGCGGAACGCACGGCTGAACTGGCGCGGGCTCAGCCGCGCCTCTTGCGCCAGTTGTTCCACCGATAACGTCTGGGCCAGGTGTTCCCTGGCGTAGGTGAGGACAGTCTGGATACGGTCGGATTTCGGTGCCAGTTCCAGCAGCGCCGAGTGTTGCGACTGGCCGCCGGCACGGCGGTGGTACATCACCAGTTTCTGCGCCACGGCACGCGCGAGTTCGCCGCCGTGATCCTTTTCCACCATGGCCAGCGCCAGGTCGATACCGGCGGTCATGCCGGCGGAGGTCCAGATCGAGCCGTCGATCACGTAGATGCGGTCGGGTTCAACCTTGATCGATGGAAAGCGTTCCTGCAGTTGTCGCGCATAGGCCCAGTGCGTGGTGGCCCGGCGGCCCTCGAGCAGTCCGGCCTGGGCCATGACAAAGGCGCCGGAGCAAATCGACGCGGTGCGGCGCGCGGTCCTGGCGCTGGCTCGCACGTAGTCGAGCACGCCCTCGGGCGCCTGTTCGAGGATGGTGTCGCCGCCCACCACGATCACCGTGTCGAACAGCCGTTCACCGAACGCTTCGGTGCCGACGTTCAGGCCACCGGAAGCGCGCAAGGTGCGCCCGTCTTCGGACAGTACACGCACGTCATACAGGGCTTCGCCGGCGCTGAAGTTGGCGTACTCGAACACCGGCATGGCCGCCAGCGCCATGGACTGGAAACCCTCGAAAACCACGAACGCCACGCTGATCATCGCCAGGTCCTCAAAACGCTGATGGCAGAAAAACGTAGGTTAAACGTCATTTGAGACGAGCGCGAGACCATTTATAACTGCGCTCACCGGGCGATTGTCTCGCCTCATTGTGAAGGAAATTGCACATGGCTCTCTCTTCCAAAGGTACCGCGCTGATCACTGGCGCTTCTTCCGGCATTGGCGCGGTGTATGCCGGCCGTCTCGCCCGGCAGGGTTACGACCTGATCCTGGTCGCTCGCAGCCAGGCAAAACTCAACGCCTTGGCCACTCGCCTGAGCGACCAGACGGGCCGCACCGTGGAGGTGGTCGCCGCGGATCTGAAAGACAAGGCTGACTTGTCGCGGGTCGAACAGATCCTGCGCAGCGACGCGAGCATCACCCTGTTGGTCAACAACGCCGGGGTCGGCGCGGTCATGCCGTTGCTCGGCAGCCCGGTGGATGACATGGAAGACATGATCAACCTCAACATCACCGCGCTGACACGCCTGGCTTATGCGGTGGTGCCAGGCTTTGTCGCACGCGGTGCCGGCACCGTGATCAACATTTCCTCGATCGTCGCCATCGCCCCGGAAATCCTCAACGGCGTGTACGGCGGGACCAAGGCGTTTGTCCTCGGCCTGAGCCAATCGATGCACCGGGAACTGGCCGATAAGGGCATTCGCATCCAGGCCGTGCTACCGGGCGCGACCGCCACCGACTTCTGGAGCGAGGCCGGAAACCCGGTGGAGAACCTGCCACAGGAGATCGTGATGTCCGCCGAAGACATGGTCGATGCGGCGCTGGTGGGGCTGGAGAGGGGGGAAGTGGTGACTATTCCAGGCTTGCATGATGGTGAGCAGTGGGATCGTTATGAAGCCCAGCGCCAGGTGCTGTCCGGGTTGTTTGGCAACTCTACGTCGGCACCGCGTTATCGTTGATTGAAAGATCGCAGCCTCGCTTCGCGAGACATCTCCTACAGGCGAAGCGAGGCTGCGATCTTCAAATCTCGGTTATTGGCCTTCCTGGACAAGAATGGCGCGAGCCAGGTCTTCGTCACTGGCGCTGTTGAGGTCGGGATGTTCCTGGCGCACCCGCTGCATGACCTGCTCCAGGTAAACACCGCGAATCGCGCCACCACTGGCCACGAAGCTGGAGGCGTCATCCCGGGCGGGAATCATCAGTTTGTCATCCTTGAACGTCGAATACAGCGAGGCGGAAACCCCCGCTGAGGTGGCGACATCTTTCGCGTCGACATCGGCCATCGCGGAGCCCACGGGTAAGCACAGCAAAAGGGAAGAAATGATAATCAGACGGCGCATGACGTAGTCCTCTGAAGGCGTGATGCAAAAAGGAAGTACCTCACCCTTAGGATGCACGACTGTCGCCAGGAGTTCCCTTGTCGATGCTTGAACCGGCGATTCAGCGGGAAAACCGGTTGCGATAATCCCTCGGCGAAACCCCCAGGTTGCGCTGGAAGGTCAGGCGCATGCGCTCTTCGTCACCGAAGCCACACAACCGGGAAATTTGATCGATGTTGCGCCCGGAATCTTCCAGCAGACGCCGGGCGGCTTCCACGCGCAGTACTTCCACGGCCTTGGCCGGGGTGCGGCCGGTCTTGAGTTTGTACACCCGGGCAAAGTTGCGCGGGCTCATCTGTACCTGTTGGGCGAGTGTCTCGACGGTGAGGTTGGCACCGGACAGGTTCTGCGTGATCCACAGGTGCAGGTCATCGAAGGCCGCGCCTTCACTGGTTTGCGCTTGCAGCAACTGGCTGTACTGCGCCTGGCCACCGGGGCGCTTGAGGAACACCACCATTTCCCGAGCCGTGAGCAGCGCCAGCTCCCGTCCGCAATCTTCCTCGACCAACGCCAGTGCCAGGTCGATGCCGGCGCTGACCCCGGCGGAAGTCCAGACTGAACCCTGCTGGACAAAGATCGCATCGTGGTCGACTTCGATGGACGGATGGCGCTCCTTGAGCATGCCGCACATTGCCCAATGGGTGGCGGCGCGCCGGCCTTCGAGCAATCCGGCCTCGGCGAGCAGGAAGGTGCCGCTGCACACCGAAGCGGTGCGCCGCGCATTACTCGATGCCTGTTTGAGCCAGTCGACCAGGCTCAGGGAGTTGTTCATCGCCAGGATAATGGCCGGGGCACCGGGAACGATCAGCGTGTCGATCGATTGGTCGTCGAAGGCGCTCAATGGCAGAGTGTCGACGGCCAGGCCCTCGGCAGTCTGGATCAGGCCCCCGGTCAGGCTGGCGGTCTGCAGCTTGTAACCTGGCAGGTTGCTGCTGTTGAGGTAGCGCGAGGCAGCCCAGAACACGGTTTGCGCGCCGGTCAAATCCAGCAGGCCCATTTCGGGGTAGGCGAGGAATACGATCAAGCGCGGCTGGTCAGACGGAGACTGGGAGGTGACGGAAGTGCTGGCGATATCGTTCATGGGCTTGTGCATTGACTCGTTGGAATAATGATAATTCGCAAACGGCATAAGCGTTATCGCAGCTGGTCGGCTGTCCGCAATTCAGGGTTTTATGTCATTAGTCGGGGGAAACTTCAAGTTCACCCACTCGTGAAAATCCGGAACAATTGCATTGTCATTACCTGTCTGTTTTCGCACAAAAAGCCAGCGTACCCTTGACGATTCGCTATTGAATCGAGCACACACAGACATGGTTCCTTCCCTTGGCAGCATCGCTTCACGCTTGCGCCTCAAACAACTACGCCTGTTGATCGCGCTGGATGACCGCGGCTCCCTGCACAAGGCCGCCGAGCAGATTTCGATTTCCCAGTCCGGCGCCACCAAGGCCCTGCAGGAGGTTGAGTCGCTGCTCGGCATGCCGCTGTTCGAACGCCAGCCCAAGGGCCTGGTGGCCAATGAGATGGGGCGATGCATGATTCGTTATGCGCGGCTGATCTACAGCGACGTGGAGCACCTGCGCGAGGAAATGGTCAGCATCATGCGCGGCCAGGGCGGGCGTTTGTCGGTGGGGGTGATCATGGGCGCGGTGCCGTTGCTGACCCGGGCATTGACCGAGTTGCGCCTCAAGCAACCGGAGTTGTCGGTGGAACTGGTGGAAAACACCAGCGCCACCTTGCTTGGGCTGCTGGATCAGGGGCGCCTGGACCTGGCCATCTGTCGAACCAGCGTCGGCCAGCGTTCGGACGCCTATGACTGCATCGAACTGAGCGAAGAGCCTTTGGCTGTGGTCGCCAGCAAGGATCATCCGCTGGCCAGCGCCGAGTCGTTGCAGCTGGCGCAATTGAGCGATTATCGCTGGGTGGTCTACCCCAAGGACATGCCGATGCGCCAGGCCCTGGAGCGGGAGCTTAACGAGGCAGGGCTGCAGATCCCGCGTTATCCGCTGGAAACCTCGTCGACCTTCGGCACCATTCTGCTGGTGCAACAGGACCCGACATTGCTGGCGGTGATCCCGGGGGAAGTGGCGGAGTTCTGCGAAAAATTCGATTTGCTGGTGAAGCTGCCGGTGTCCTTGCGTGCGCTGATCGAGCCTTACGGCGTGATCAGCCGGGCCGGCGCCAATCTGTCCCCGGCGGCGACGCTGCTGATCAACGAATTGCAACGGGACCCATGTCCTGAACGGAACCTGTAGGAGCTGGCTTGCCAGCGAAAGCGGATTGTCAGCCAACACTAGTGTCGACTGGCACGTCCTCTTCGCTGGCAAGCCAGCTCCTACAGGTTTTCGTTTTGCCTGTCAGGTCGGGGCAGGGGTTATTTGATGGGCGAAAACTGCGCTGGCATCAGCAGCTTCGATTCCATTTTTTCCAGCATCGGGAAGGCGATCGGCACGAAGCCTTCGAGCCAGTCCGGGTCCTGGTACAGCGCGGCGCGTTTGTTGATTCGCTCGTCCAGGCTCTCATAGGCCCAGATGTGGATCACCTGGTTGAGCTCGCCGATTTCCGTGTACCACCAGCCCACCAGAGTGGCGTAGCGGGAGATTACCGGCAGGCCGTTTTCCTCGAAGTGCTTGAGGTAGGTCTGCATCGTGCCGATCTTCAGGGTGTAGGTGCGCATCTCGTAGAACATGGGGTTTGTCTCTCAGGAGTGAATGCCATGGAAGGCGTTGCCGATGATTCGCTCGACGTCGGCTGCAGTGGTCAGGCGCGGGTTGACCAGCACATTGGCGCTGCGCATCGAGTCGCTGACCATTTGCGCCATGTACTCCAGGTCCACGCCCAGGTCCTTGATGTTGTCGGGAATGCCGATGGCCTTGTTCAGCGCCATCACGTGCTCCACCACCTTGTGCCCGGCACCGGCAGGGCTCAGGCCGCTGACGTCTTCGCCCATGGCGATGGCGATATCGCGGAACAGCTCCGGGCAGGCCGGCAGGTTGTACTCGATGACATAGGGCAACAGCGTGGCGTTGGCGATGCCGTGGGGGATGTTGAACACGCCGCCGAAGGTGTGGGAAATCGCATGCACGTTGCCAAGTTTCGATTGGGCGAACGCGACCCCGGCGAGGAACGAAGCGAGCAGCATCTGCTCCCGGGCGTGCAGGTCTACGCCAGCGAAAAACGCCTTGGGCAGGTGCGTGCAAATCATCTTGATCGCCTGCAGGGCCAAGGCCTGGCTGATCGGGTTGGCCTGCTTCGAGACGTAGGATTCGATGGCGTGGGTCAGGGCGTCCATGCCGGTGGCGGCGGTGATCGACGGCGGTAATTTGAGGGTCAGTTCAGCATCGAGAATCGCCAGTTTTGGAAACAAGGCCGGGCTGATGATCACCGTCTTGAACAGGGTCTTGGTGTTGGTGAACACCGTGGACGCCGTGCACTCACTGCCGGTGCCCGAGGTGGTGGGGATGGCAAAGATCGGCAGCGGCGGGTGCAGCAGTTTGTCGTAGCCCTCGTAGTCGAGGATGTTGCCAGGGTTGGTGGCCATGGCCGCGACACCCTTTGCAGTGTCAATGCTGCTGCCGCCACCGACGCCGATCACTGAGTCGCAATCGTGTTGCTTCAGGAAAGCGACGGCGCGTTCCAGCACATCCGTGGTGGGGTTGGGTTCGACGCCGGCAAACACTTCGTAGCCAATGTCACTTTCGGCCAGCGAGGCAAAAAGACTGTCCATGACCCCCGACGCCATCAAGCCTTGGTCGGTGACCACCAGCAGCTTGTTGCGAACATGGGGCTTGAGCAAAGCGCCGGCCTGACGCACCAGGCCGTTGCCGCTTTTAAGGGTCGTGGGGAAATGGAACTGGAACGGGTTCATGGGGCTCTCCGGTTTCTTGTTGGTTGCGCAACAGTAATGAGCGCTGCTGGCTGTCGATAATGAAAAGGCCTGATACACCGATCACGCTTTGTCATCCCCCGAGTGACGGTTGCGCGGTGGTAACGTGGGCGCTTTGAACAGTCAGGAGCATGGACATGGATTTGGGTATTTCGGGGCGCTGGGCCATTGTCTGCGCCGCCAGCAAGGGCTTGGGCCTGGCCTGTGCGCGGGCCTTGGCGAAGGAGGGCGTCAACCTGGTGATCAACGCCCGTGGCAACGACACCTTGCAGGCCGCCGCCAATGAGTTGCGCGGCCTGGCGCCGAACATCGAAGTGCGCACCGTGGTCGGGGACATCAGCACACCTGCGGTGCGCGCGCAGGTGCTGGCGGCGTGTCCGCAGGTGGATATCCTGGTCAACAACGCCGGCGGGCCGCCTCCGGGCGACTTTCGCGACTGGCAGCGCGAAGACTGGCTCAAGGCGCTGGACGCCAACATGCTCACGCCCATCGAACTGATCAAGGCCTGTGTCGATGGCATGGCCGAGCGTGGTTTCGGGCGCATCGTCAACATCACCTCCGGCGCGGTGAAGGCGCCGATCGATGTACTCGGGCTGTCCAATGGCGCCCGCAGCGGCCTGACCGGGTTCATCGCCGGGCTGGCGCGTCAGGCGCGACTGGCGGGCAACAACGTCACGGTCAACAACCTGCTACCGGGGCCGTTCGAGACCGAACGCTTGCACAAGACCCTGAATGCCGCCGCCGAGGCCAATGGCAGCAGCGTCGAAAGCATTGCCGAGCAGCGGCGCAAAAACGTCCCGGCCCAGCGCTTCGGCCAGCCCGATGAGTTCGGGGCTTATTGCGCGTTCATTTGCGGCGCGCAATCGGGTTTCCTGACCGGGCAAAACCTGTTGCTGGACGGCGGCAGTTACCCCGGTACGTTCTGATCGGCGGGGGATGACCGTGGGTGATCCCCCAATCAGATCCCATCATTATTCAGCACTCGGGGGCGTGATTAGAGTGGGGCCGCTTGCCTGATTCCGTTTGTCAAAACGCCGTACCTGTGGGAGCGGGCTTGCTCGCGAAGACGGAGTGTCAGTCGAAGTTGATGTGTCTGACACACCGCATTCGCGAGCAAGCCCGCTCCCACAGGTTCCGCGTCCTGAATGACAGGCATCGGGCAGCTCGTCTCCACAACAATAAGAGCGCCCCACATGAACAATCCGAGTGCCGAAAGCCTGGCGTTGCCAGCCGCGTCCGCAACCGAACGCGCCACCAACGTGCGTTGGCGGATATTCCTCATCATGCTGTTGCTGACCGCGATCAACTACATAGACCGCGCCTCGCTGTCGGTGGCCTTGCCGCTGATTTCCAGCGAGTTCCAGATCCCGCCGGCCCTCGAAGGCCTGATGCTCAGCGCGTTTTTCTGGTCCTACGCCTTGATGCAGATTCCCGGCGGCATGTTGCTGGACCGCTTCCACACCCGCCGCGTCATCGTCGTCGCGACCGTCGCCTGGGGCGCGTTCCAGGCGCTGGCCGCCGGGGCGCACAACTGGATCACCCTGCTGATCACGCGCATGGGCCTGGGCGTCGCCGAGTCGCCGATCATGCCCGCCGGCGCCAAGCTCAACGGCGCCTGGCTGACCCCCAATGAACGCGGACGCGGCGCGGTGCTGGTCGATGGCGGTGCGCCGCTGGGCAGTGCCTTCGGTGCGATCATCATTGCCGGGCTGATCGGCTGGTTCGACTCCTGGCGCATCGCCTTCGTGATCGCCGGGGTCGGCACCATGCTCGCCGGCGTGCTGGCCTGGAAATACATCCGCAACCACCCCAGCGAGCATCCAGGTGTCAATGCCGCTGAACTCGCGCACATCACCGCAGGCAACGCCACGCTCAGCCAGCCCGGCGCGGTCACCAGCATCCCGTTCAAGGAACTGCTCAAGGACCGTTCGGTGCTGGCGATGTTCGCCGGTTACTGCTGCATCCTCAGTGTGTTCTACGGCCTGCTGACCTGGATGCCGAGCTACCTGCACCAGACCCACGGCCTGAACATTTCCGGCATGGGCGGGGCGACCTTCCTGATTTTCATGTGCGGTTTCATCGGCGAACTGGTCGGCGGCTACCTGGGGGACAAATGGAAATCCAGCGGCGCCTCGCCCAACCTGGTGATGCGCAGCATGTTCAGCGGTTCGGCGCTGGTCGCGGCGCTGTGCATGCTGGCCACGGCCTATACCGCCCAGGCGAGCCAGGCGATCGGCCTGCTGTGCGTGGCGATGTTTTTCATTCGCTGGTGCGGCATGTACTGGTGCATTCCGTCGATCCTCGGCGGCACCTCGAAAACCGGTGTACTGGCCGGCACCATGAATTTTTGCGGGAACATGGCCGGGGTGATCGTGCCGATCCTGATCGGCCTGATCGTGCAGTTCACCGGCTCGTATTTCCTGGTGCTGATCTTCTTCGTGGTCATGGCCATGCTGCTGGCGATATTCTCCAGCCTGATCGATTACCGGGAGCGAGGGCTGGTTTGATATGGGAAAACGACGGGCTGGACGCGTGCACATGACCCTTGCTCTCGGTGGCCAAGCGCGTTTCGGCCCTGTTCGGCATCGAATCGCCGGGCCTGACCAGTTGCCTGGCACTGGCCGAACGGGTGGTGGACCACCTGTAGGAGCGAGCTTGCTCGCGAAGAACCCGAGAGCGCTGCTGGGTGTCAGGCACTCAGCGTCATCGTTGACGACCATCGCGAGCAAGCTCGCTCCTACAGGGGAGGGGAGACCGATGATCAGCGGCTGCGCCACAGCCCGCGGATAGCGCTATCCTTGGAAGATGTGCTCTTCGCCATCGGAGAAGTCTGATGATCAACGTACGCACTGCCCGCATGCTTGCCGATTACAAGCAATGGGCCAACCAGCGCCTGTTCGAGAACCTGGCGTTGCTGCCGCCGGGGGAAGTCGAAAAAGAACGTGCCGGGGTCTTCAAGAACATCATCGGCACGCTCAATCACATCTACGTGGTGGACCGCATCTGGCAGGCTCACCTCGAAGGCCGAGGGCACGGCTTCAAGACCTCCCATGACCTGGTGCACCCTGAACTGGCGGTGCTGCGCCTGGCGCAACAGGACGCAGATCGCTGGTACTGCAACTGGAGCACGAGGCAGACCGATGCTTCGCTGGACAAACCCGTCAGGTTCACTTTCGTTTCCGGTGAAAGCGGCACCATGAGTGCCGGCGCGATGCTGATGCACGTGGTCAACCACGCCAGCTATCACCGGGGCTGGGTGATCCAGATGTACTTCGAGATCCCGGCCATGCCGCCGATGACGGACTTGCCGGTCTACCTGCGCGAGACCGACCCGCACTTCAACTCGCTCAATGCCCCGGCAGTGGCGCCGACATGTGCTCCACTATTCGCGAGCGCAACCAACGTTCTGCCGGATCGTTATCGTTGACGCCGTTCCAGACCATGGACAGTTCGGACAGGTTGATATCAAAAGGCGGGTCGTCGGCGCGCAGCTGGCTGCTGCCATCGATCAACGCACAGGCGGCGTAATCGGGCACCGAGGCCAGCATGTCGGTGCCCGCCAGCAAGGCGCGCAGGCCCGAGAACTGCGGCACCGCCAAGACCACCCGGCGCGAGCGGCCGATGCGCGCCAGGTCATTGTCGATGGCGCCGCTCAAGTCCCCGGAAAACGACACCAGCGCGTGGGGACGCTCGCAGAATTCATCCAGGGTCAGGGGCCCGGGCCGGTCATCGCCGCGCAGCACCTTGACACTCAGATCCCGCAGCTTCTTGCGCTTGGCGTTGGCCGGCAACTCCGTGGTGTAGCTGATGCCGACGGAAATCTCGCCGCTGCCGAGCATCGACGACATCAACAGGTAATTGACCCGGCGCACCACCACCACGACGTTCTGCGCTTCCTCGCGAATCTGCTTGAGCAGCGGCGGAAACAGGCCGAACTCGGCATCGTCGGACAGGCCGATGCGAAACACATCGCGGCTGATCGACGGATCGAAATCCTTGGCCCGGCTGACTGCCCCGGAAATGGTGTCCATCGCCGGCTGCAGCTCCTTGAGAATCACCAGGGCCCGCGGGGTCGGCTCCAGCACCCGCCCGTTGCGCACCAGCAACGGATCGTCGAACAGATCCCGCAACCGCGCCAGCGCCGCACTGACGGCGGGCTGGCCGAGGAACAGCTTCTCCCCGGCGCGGGTCAGGTTCTTCTCGAACATCAGGGTTTCGAAAATCACCAACAGGTTCATGTCCACGCGGCGCAGGTCGTTGCGGTTCATGGTGGGGGCTCGCTGGGTTTGGAGTCTTTTCAGTAAAGCACCAAACCCTCAGGAAAGACGCGCAACCTGTGGGAGCGGGCTTGCTCGCGAAGAGGGAGTGTCAGTCGACATTTATGTGTCTGACACATCGCATTCGCGAGCAAGCCCGCTCCCACAGGAGTCGGCGCGGCACAGACTCAAGGTGGATCGAGCTGGTCCAATGCCCGGTTCACCGCCAGTTCACCCGATCACTGTGTTTTTCAGTGACCGACAAACGATAGAGCCCGGCCCCGAGGCGCACAAGCCGGCGGATTCTGGCGTACGCGTAGGCAACGACGCAAGGTGTTGTAGCTTTCATCAAGTAACGCTGACAGCCGTTAAACACGTGCGTTAAACAGATACCGCCATCGCCAGCAGGCTGGCTCCCACAGTTGATCGATGTCATGCGAAGCATTGGTGTGCACCGCAGATTCAATGTGGGAGCCTGCTCGGCACATTCAACATTTACTTCGGCTGACAGGCCGCCTTCGCGAGCAAGCCCGCTCCCACATTTTGTCATGTGCTGGATTCTGAATCCGTCAGGACCTTCCTGAACGTCTCCACCAAGGGCCGCAGATTGATCCGGTGCCACGCCGCCCACAGCGGCCTGGTGAGGGCAATCCACGGCACTTCCCGCAGCACCACGCCCGGCGGTGCGTTGCGGCTCAAGCCTTTCTGAATCATCGCGATGCCCAGTCCCGAGGCCACCAGGGCCATGGCGGTGAAGGGGCCGGTGGCTTCCATGCGGATATCCGGGGTGAAGCCGGCGCGGATGCAGGCGCTGACGAAGTTTTCGCGGCTGCTGACATTCTGGCGGTGCTGTACGCCGATCCATTCCTGGTGGGCGAGATCGTCCGGGGTCAGCACGGCCTGCTGCGCCAGCGGATGGTCCTCGGGCAGGGCCAGCAGCATCGGATCGTCCAGCACCTGGAAGCCCAGCAGGTCGGGGTCGTCGTCTGTCGGCGGTTCGCTGACCAGGGCGATATCCAGACTACGCTGACGCAGGCCTTCGAGTTGTTCGGCGGAACTCTGGTTGTACAGCGCGACGTGCACGTTCGGCCGATCGACCCGCAGCACGCGCAAGGCATTGGGCAGGACGCCGGCGTGCATGGCGTTTTCGATGTAGCCGATGCACAGGCCGCCTTCTTCGCCGCGGCCCAGGCGTTTACCCAGGGATTCCAGGCGGTTTGCGTGGGTGAGCAGGGCACGGGTTTCGGCGAGGAAGGTCTGGCCGTCGCGGGTCAGGCGAATGCGTTGCTGGCTGCGCTCGAACAGGGTCAGGCCCAGGCGCTCTTCGAGCTGGGCGATCTGCCGGCTCAGGGGCGATTGGGAAATGTGCAGGCGTTCGGCGGCGCGACCGACGTGTTCTTCCTCGGCGACGGCGACGAAGTAGCGCAGTTGGCGAATGTCGATCATGTCAGACCTCTGGGGACTCAAGTGCTGCACATTATGTCTTGGACGGTCCGAAGACGGCAATCTAGGATTGGCTCATCGGTCATTTGAACTGACCACTGACACCAAGAGGATTCACGTATGAGCTTGAAAGACAAACTGCCCGGCGCCCTGGGTTTCGGCACCGCGCCATTGGGCAACATGTTCCGCGCCATTCCCGAGGAAGAAGCGCAAGCCACCGTCCACGCCGCCTGGGAGGCCGGCGTGCGTTATTTCGATACCGCGCCGTTCTACGGTTCCGGTCTTTCGGAAATTCGCCTGGGCGAGGCGTTGTCCCGCTACAACCGCGACGACTATGTGCTCAGCAGCAAGGTCGGCCGGGTGATCCTCGATGAAGTCGAAGACGCCGCGGCACGCGACTTGGGTGAGAAAAGCGGGGTGTTCGAACACGGTCGCCCGAACAAGATCGTCAACGACTACAGCGCCGACGCGACCCTGCGTTCGATCGAAGACAGCCTCAAGCGCCTGCGAACCGATCGCCTGGACATCGTCTGGGTGCATGACATCGCCCAGGATTTCTACGGCGATCAGTGGCTGGAGTACTTCAACCAGGCCCGCACCGGTGCCTTCAAGGTGCTGACCCGCTTGCGCGAAGAAGGCGTGATCAAGGGCTGGGGCCTGGGGGTAAACAAGGTCGAGCCGTGCGAATTGACCCTTGATCTGAGCGAAGCGCAGCCGGACGGATTTCTGCTGGCGGGTCGCTACACTCTTCTCGACCATGACCGCGCGTTGCAGCGATTGATGGACGCGGCGCTGGCGCAGAACGTCGAGATCGTGGTCGGCGGCCCCTACAGCTCGGGCATCCTGGCCGGTGGCGAGCACTTTGAATACCAGAAGGCCAGCCCGGCGATCGTCAGCAAGGTCGAGCAGATCAAGCGCATCGCGGCGGCCCATGGTGTCGACATCAAGGCGGCGGCGTTGCAGTTCTCGTTGGCCAACCCGGCCGTGGCCGCGGTGATTCCAGGCGCCAGTCGCCCGCAGCGGATTGCTGAAGATGTGGCCGCCTTGTCGACGGTGATTCCCGCCGCTTTCTGGCAAGCGATGCGTGAAGCGAAGCTGGTGTCCGAGCGCGCACCCTTGCCGATCATTGGAGCTTGAGCATGAAAATCGATCTGAGTGGAAAACTGGCGATTGTCAGCGGCAGCACCGCCGGCATTGGCCTGGGCATCAGCAAGGCACTGGCCGAATCCGGTGCCACGGTGGTGGTGATCGGCCGCGAGGCGGCCAAGGTCGAGCAGGCGCTGGCGAGCATTCGCCAGCAGGTGCCCGATGCGCAACTGCGCGGGCTGACGGCCGACCTCGGTACCGCTGAAGGCGCGGAACAACTGTTCGCCGCCGAACCAAAGGCAGACATCCTGGTGAACAACCTGGGGATCTACAACGCGGTGGATTTCTTCGACACGCCCGACAGCGAGTGGACGCGCTTCTATGAGGTCAACGTGATCTCCGGTGTGCGCCTGTCCCGGCATTACGTGCCGGACATGGTCAAGCAGGGCTGGGGGCGGGTGATTTTCCTGTCTTCGGAATCCGGCATCGCGATTCCCGCGGACATGCTCAACTATGGCGTGACCAAAAGCGCCAACCTGGCGGTGTCCCACGGCCTGGCCAAGCGGCTGGCGGGCACCGGCGTGACGGTCAATGCGATCCTGCCGGGCCCGACCTTGACCGATGGCGTGGAGCTGATGCTCAAGGATGCGATTGCCGCGTCCGGTCGCAGTGTCCAGGAAGAAGCCGACGACTTTGTGCGCAAGGCGCGGCCGACGTCGATCATCCAGCGCGTGGCGAATGTCGAGGAAGTGGCGAACCTGGTGGCGTACATTGCTTCTCCGCTATCCTCGGCCACCACGGGCGCGGCGCTTCGAGTCGACGGCGGCGTCGTCGACAGCATGGCCATCTGACCTTATTCATTGAGAGAGAGCTTTACATGGCAACTGCATCAGCAACCATCGACATCCCGGCCTCGGCCGATCAGGTCTGGCAATTGATCGGCGGCTTCAACTCGCTGCCGGACTGGCTGCCGTTCATTCCCAAGAGTGAGCTCAGCGAAGGCGGGCGGGTGCGTAGCCTGCAGACCGCGGACGGGGCGGTGGTGATCGAGCGTCTGCAAGCGTTCGACAACGAAGGCAAAACCTACAGTTACTCGATCGAGCAGGCGCCGTTTCCGGCGACGGAGTACCTGGCGACGATCAAGGTCGAAGCTCAGGGCGGCGGGGCCCGGGTGACCTGGTCCGGCCGGTTCGAGCCGGTGGGTGTGAGCAATGAGGAAGTGGTGGCGTTGTTTGCCGGGATCTATCAGGGCGGCCTCGAGGCCCTGCGGGCCAACTACCCAACCTGACAACACCACATATCCCCTTGTGGGAGCGGGCTTGCTCGCGAAGGCAGTGTGTCAAACAACATCAATGTTGGCTGACACTCCCTCTTCGCGAGCAAGCCCGCTCCCACATTTGATCGTGGTTGTCAGGGAGATTTGGGTCAGGTCGTAGCAATCAGACTCTGCCGGCAATCAAGCACCAACCGCGCCCCACCCAGCTCGCTGTTACCCACTTCCAGCGTAAACCCGTGCAGGCTGACAATCGCCGCAACGATCGACAATCCCAGGCCAAAACCGCTTTTCTGGTTGCCCGCCTCGGCGCGATAGAAACGCTGGAACACCGCCACCCGTTCTTCCTCCGGGATACCCGGGCCGGAGTCGAGCACTTCGATGCGGGTATGCCCGTTTTCATTGAGCCCACGCAAAATCACCTGGCCACCGGGCGGGGTGAACTTGATCGAGTTGCTCAACAGATTGGCCACCGCCTCGAACAGCAAGGCGCGGTCGCCATTGAGCGGTGGCAACCACTGCGGCAACTGCAGTTCAAATTTCAGGCCGTCGTCTTCCGCCAGGGGCAGGTAGAAGTCATGCAGTTCCTGCAGCAACGGCACCGGGTCGAGCTGCACGAAGCCGGAACGGCGCTGGCGATCCTCCAGTTCGGAGATTCGCAGCAAGCCGCGAAAGCGCGCCATCAGCGTATCCGCCTCGCCCAGCACCAGGTCCAGTTGCGCCGCTTGCGCCGAGCCTTCGCCGGCCTGTTGTTGCATGCGATAGAGCTGCGCGCGCAGGCGGGTCAGGGGAGTACGCAGGTCGTGGGCAATGTTGTCGCACACGCCCTTGACCTCGTGCATCAGGCGCTCGATGCGTTCGAGCATGGCGTTGACGATGGCGGCGAGCATGTCCAGTTCGTCGCGGCGATTGGACAGCGGCAAGCGTCGGGTCAGGTCACCGTTGACTATCGCCTCGGCGCTGCCCTGAATCGCGCGAATCCGCCGTAGTGGGCGGCGGCGCAACAGGTGCCAGCCGACGATGCCCGGCAGGATGGTCAGGGTCACCCCCCAGAACAGCGCGTGCAAAATGATCCGCGTCACGGCGAACAGCGAGCCATTGTCACGCACCAGCACCAGCCAGAGACCATCGCGGGTCTGGGTCGCCACGGCGTCGCAGCTGTCGTTGGGCAGCGTCGGGTCGTCGGAGTCGGCGCAGTCGCTGAGCATGTGGATCTTGCCATCGAGGGGCAAGCCGCGCGGGATATGGTTCAGCGCACCGCTGAGGTATCGATGCTGGCGGTCGAACAGGCCATAGGCGTCGATGCCGCGGATGTCGAAGGTCATGCTGACGGCGAGGGCGTCCACCAGTTGTTCGCCCTGGAAACGCGAGAACAGGTGCTGGCGTTGCATCAGCGAATGCTTGGCCAGGTTGTCCAGGTAAGCGGACACCTCGTAGTACATGACCCCCATGAGGATCCCGCTCCACACCACGAACAGCGCACTGTACAGCGCCAGCAAGCGACTGCTGGAGGAGCGCCAGCCTTTAGACGGGTTCGGCAATGACATAACCCGAGCCTCGCACGGTTCGAATCAGTGGGACATTGCCAGGTGGGTCGATCTTTTTGCGCAGGCGGCCGATGTGCACGTCGATCAGGTTGGTGCCGGGGTCGAAGTGATAACCCCAGACCTCTTCGAAGATCATCATCCGCGAAAGGATCTGCCCGGTGTTGCGCATGAGGAATTCCAGCAGCTTGTACTCGGTGGGCAACAGCGTCAGCAACTGACCGTCGCGGCTGGCTTCATGGCTGATCAGGTTCAGTTCCAGGTCCGCCACCCGCAACGTGGTGGCTTGCGCGGTCACGGTGTTCTGGCGGCGCAGGAGGACTTCGACCCGGGCGGCCATTTCATCGGTGGCGAAGGGCTTGGTCAGGTAATCGTCGCCCCCGGCACGCAAGCCACGCACGCGCTCGTCGACGTCGGAGAGGGCGCTGATCATCAGGATGGGCGTGGCCACGCCCATGGTGCGCAACGTGGTGACGATCGCCAGGCCGTCGAGCTCGGGCAGCATGCGGTCGAGGGTGATCAGGTCGTAATTGCCGCTGACCGCACGCTCCAGGCCCTCTCGACCGTTGTCGACCCAATCGACGTCAAGGCCGTGGCTGCTCAGTTCGGCGACAATTTCCCGGGCGGTCACGGCGTCGTCTTCGATGGTCAAGATGCGGGTCATAGGGCTGGCCTGATTGAGTGTTCACAACGTTTGTGCGCCATTTTGCCAAGAAATGATCGCAGGCTTACTAAATAAAAGTTCATTTGAAGCACTATCCACCCCAAGGAGCTGCCGAAGGCTGCGATCTTTTGATCTTTCAAATCAATGCATAAAACCCGCTGAACAGACCCGTACGTTGCATATTGCATGGCCCGTAGAAGTTCAAACTTTGTAACTATATGACGGACAACGATTTATTAAAAAAACGCGACTGGCACGGTGACTGCAATTGCTCTTTCGAGACTTGTAACACCATCTTTCTGCCTGGAGCGATACAACAATGAATAGATCCTCTGAGGGTTTCTATCCCGCCACGGATGAGTCGAGCACAGTGTCCGGCGTGTCCTGGGGTGCGATATTCGCCGGGGCCGCGGCTGCCGCGGCGTTGTCGCTGATCCTGGTACTGCTCGGTTTCGGCCTGGGGTTCTCGGCGGTTTCGCCGTGGGCCAATGAAGGCATGAGCGCCAAGGGGCTGGGCATTTCGACGATTGTCTGGCTGGCTGTCACGCAAATCATTGCGTCGGGGGCCGGTGGCTACATCGCCGGTCGGCTGCGGGTGAAGTGGGCTTACATGCATGGCGATGAAGTCTACTTTCGCGACACCGCCCACGGCTTTCTCGCCTGGTGCGTGGCGACGCTGGTGACGGCGACGCTGGTGGCCGGCTCGGTCAGCAGCATCGTCAGTGGCGGGGTGCAAGCCGGGGCGCAGGTCGCCGGTGGCGCCGCCAACGCCGTGACCCAGGCGGCAGGCACCGCGGCAGCCAATACCGACAGCGATCAGTACGGCTACTACATCGACAGCCTGTTTCGCGATGACCGTCCGGCTGCCGTCAGCGATGATGCCGCCCGCGGCACTGTGACGCGCATTTTCGTGCGTTCCCTGAGCGATGGCCAGTTGTCCCCTGAAGACCGCACCTACCTGGCTCAACTGGTGGCGCAGCGTACCAACCTGACGCAAGCGGACGCGGAGCGTCGTGTGGACGAAGTCTATGCCCGTACGCAAAAAGCTGTGGCCGACGCCAAGCTGGCTGCGCAACAGGCTGCTGACACTGCCGCCAAAGTCGCTGCCTGGACCACCTTGTGGATGTTCGTCGCGCTGTTGGCCGGGGCGTTCTTCGCCAGCCTTGCCGCGACCTTTGGTGGCCGTCGTCGGGATGCCGTGGTGTATGTGGAAACCGACACCTACGTCAGCCCCGCACCGATTCGTTAACCCTGGAGAATCATCATGCGTTCATTATTGTTGTTCTTTCTCGGCGTACCAATCCCGATCATCATCCTGATCGCTCTGTTCATGCACTGATCTCTTGAGGCTTGTGCCTCTGCCGCTCCTGCCTTTGGTGGGAGCGGCGTTTTTATTTTCGGCAGTTACATTGATGTTGGCTGTAACTGCCTCTTCGCGAGCAAACCCGCTCCCACAGTGGACCGCATTCCCCTGTGGGAGCGGGCTTGCTCGCGAAGAGGCCTTATCAGGCGCTATAAATTCATCCATCAATCGGCGTAGCAACAAACGCCTCAAGCCCCTCGGCATAAGCGGTAAACGCAGCAATCAGCGGAAACTGCGCGGCATCAACCTGATCCGGCACCACCAGATTGGTAAAACTCCAGGCCACGGCGAGAGTGATGCCATCCTGACCAATCGAGCCGTCACTGGGCAGCGGTTGCTTTTCCAGCTCCCTTTCCAGCGCCGACCAGGCGGCCGCCAGTTGTCCCTCGACACGTTCGACCCAGGGTTGGAACTGGATCTCTGCCGGGCGCAGGTTGCGCTCATAATAAAGCTGCACCGACTTTTCGCTGGCTGCGAGTGCCAGGCCAATCAGGCGCAATGCACGCAGGCGTTGCTCGATACCCTGGGGCATCAGGCTGCGGCCAGGCCCGGCCAGTGCTTCCAGGTAATCGATGATCAGCGTCGAATCCATCAACACCTCGCCATCGTCGAGCACCAGGGTAGGCGCCTTGACCACCGGGTTGATCTGCTTGAACTGCTCGAAGGTCCTGAACACCGACACCGATTGCTGCTCCAGGTCGATGCCCAGGCGCTTGGCCGAAATGGCGACGCGTCGCACGTAAGGTGAGTCCAGCATGCCGATCAGCTTCATATAACCGCTCCTTGAGATAACCATTTGCCGAGCCACAACCTTAGCTGAGCCCGATCGACCCGCACAGTGGGGGATGCAGCTCAGCGGTTTGTCTCGCATATCCCTGTGCGGGATTGAATTTCTTGCTATAAACGCACTCCGATATCCGCCTGGATGCCTGTCATAGAGCATTTTCGAGGCCTTGTCGGACAAATTCGCTGTCTTTTCAGTTGCTGAGGCCTCAAGTCGGCCTTAGACTGCCGCCCCTCTTAAATTGAGTGCCGGGTGGCGCTTGGTATAAACGGCGCCTTTGCGATGACCTTCGATGGTCCGCCGCAACGCTCCCTAATTCGCCTTAATGCACGTTTTTTATAGAGATATCAATGACAAAGGACAAGTTGCTGGCCATGCCGGCGGATGACTACATGAATGCCGAGCAACATGCTTTTTTCTCCGAGCTGTTGCAGAACATGAAAGTCGAAACCCACGAGCGCATCGAACAGAACCGCATCGCCATCGAAAGCCTGGACACCCCGGCCGACCCGGCTGACGCCGCTTCCGTCGAAGAAGAGCGCACCTGGCTGGTGAACGCGATCGATCGTGATCAGCGCATGCTGCCCCAGTTGGAACAAGCCCTGGAACGTATCAAGGAAGACAGCTTCGGCTGGTGCGATGACAGCGGCGAGCCGATCGGCCTCAAGCGCCTGCTGATCAGCCCGACCACCAAGTACTGCATCGAAGCTCAAGAGCGTCACGAGCAGATCGACAAGCACCAGCGTCAGGCCTGATTCCCGTGCAGTAGCCCATTAAAGGTGGGCTGCTTGAAAAGATCGCAGCCTTCGGCAACTCCTACAGGTTTAAGCGAACCCCTGTAGGAGTTGCCGCAGGCTGCGATCTTTGCTTTTTGACGTCTACACAAATCCCCGCTGACTTCTATTGATCTGCTGCAACGTCCCCGACTAAAGGCTCATGGATAATGGCCTTGTGCCGGCGTTTAATGCGAAGACAACAACTAGAATATTTTGCGGGGTGACAAATATGACGAGAGACGGATCTCGGGATGCGGCAGTGCCTGCACCGGTGCTTTTGCCGAAAAACCGCTGGCTGACGCCGACTCTGCAAAGCATCGCCCTGATGCTGTTGCTGTGTGGCATGACCCTGGGCGGCTGGTCGCTCTACCTGGGCCTGCCTGTGGCGGTGCTGATCATCTGGCTGCCGCGCCTGCGTACTCGCGCATCGCCCGAAGCGGTACCTGCCAATACCTCCAGCGCGCTTTCGGCGCTGACCCGCGAACTTTCCTACACCACCAGTCATAACGCCCTGTCAGCCGCTGGCGTGGCCTTTTCGGTCAAGCAACTGGCGGACAAGTTGCAATCGCAACTGGGCGCGGCGGCGCAAATCGTCGGCAATGCCGAAGTCATGATCGCCACCGAGCAGGCCACCTCCACCCTCAGTCGCCAGGCGCTCAGTGCCGCGAGCGAAGCACATCAGAGCGGCGTGGCAGGGCGCACCGAATTGATCGAGTCCATCGCCCGCATGCACCAGCTCAGCCAGCGGGCCAGCAACAGCCGTGAACTGATTGAGGCCCTGAGCCTGCGCAGCGATGAGATCCAGCGGGTCACGCTGGTGATCCAGTCCATCGCCAGCCAGACCAACCTGCTGGCCTTGAACGCGGCGATTGAAGCGGCGCGGGCTGGAGAACACGGGCGAGGCTTTGCGGTGGTGGCCGATGAGGTCCGCGGGCTTGCCGCGCGCACTGCCACGGCCACCGGCGAAGTCGGGGAGATGGTGGCAGATATCCAGCAACGCACCGCGCAAGTGGTCGAGCAGATCCGCCAGTTGTCGGGCGACCTCGACACCGGGGTCCAGCAGGTCGAACAGACTGGCCAGCACCTGGAAAATATCGCCCGCCTGGCCGCCAGCGTCGAAAGCCAGGTCGGTGAGATCGCCCGCGGTGCGGAAACCAACCGCGAACAACTCGATAGCCTGTTTCATGCCATCGAGCAGATGCGCAGCGACCTGGCCATCAGCGACCAACAGACCCAGCGCCTGGCCCTGGCAGCGGTGCAGATGGAGGGCCAGGCCGAGACCATCAGCGAGCGCCTCGCCGAAGTCGGCCTGGATGACTACCACCAGCGGATCTACGACCTGGCCCGGGAAGGCGCGAGCCAGATCGCCGCGCGTTTCGAGGCCGACATCGAGGCGGGGCAGATCAGCCTCGAAGACCTGTTCGACCGCCATTATCAGGCGATCCCCGATACCCACCCGACCAAATACCGGACGCGTTTCGATCGCTACACCGATCAGGTCTTGCCAGGGATCCAGGAGCCACTGCTGCCACGCCACGAAGGCCTTGTGTTCGCCATCGCCTGCACCCAACAGGGCTATGTGCCAACGCATAACAAGGCGTTCAGCCAGCCACTGACCGGCGACGTACAGCGCGATACCCTGCAGAACCGCAGCAAACGCAAATTCGCCGACCGCACGGGGATCCGCTGTGGCAGTCATCAGCAGGCGGTGCTGTTGCAGACCTACACCCGCGACACCGGCGAACTGATGCACGACCTGTCGGTGCCGATCATGCTCAAGGGCCGCCATTGGGGTGGTTTGCGCTTGGGCTACAAACCGGAAAACCCTCGATGATGGAAGACTATTGTTACAATTTTGGTAACGAAGCTATACAAAGTCGATATTGTTTGCGTGCCTGTGAAGTCGTTACCATACCTCTATTAGTTAGGTAGCTAACGGAATTGGAGGCGCAGCATGCACAATAAAGTTGATGTCGCGGTCATGATCGGCAGCGGAGTACCCGCCAGTCTGCGGGCTTTGGGCCAAAGCATCTGCTGGGTGGTGCTGCTCAATGGCGAACGCCGTGGCACTGCCTATTCCAGTCGTTATGAAGCCGAAGAGTGCAAGGCTGCCTGGTTGGCGCAATTGCGCGCCGAAACGGCAGGCAGCCGGCACTGTGCCTGAGGCTAGTGAACCTGATGCATGCGCAGGTTCAGGTCGTCGACCACCCGCGCCCAGTCGGCGTCTTCACGCAATTGTTCTTTGAGAAAGCCTGCCTGTTGCGGGGTCCAGAAATCGGCGTCGATGAGTTTTTTGTCGTCGGGCAGGGGGGAATGGTCGGCAATGAAATCGTCAATGGCTCGCTGGCTGGAGTCCAGGCCGAGCTGGTCGAACAGGCCTTTCAGGTCGTGGGTCGGTGATTCCATCTTGATCTCCTTGCGGTCATCGGTCGTGTCGAGTGAAAGATATGAAGCGCGCCTGCGTTACATCTGAGGGAGGCGGGCTTCAGTAAGTTCGAAAACGATGTTCAAACGCAGCAGTGAGCATAGACCGCAAATTCGCCCGTCAGCTTTTCAAGGCGCCCGCATCGACGGCGTCCTTGAGTTCCCTGGCCGATTGCTGGGCGGCGAGGGCGGCGATGTCGGAGGATTTGAACCAGCGATCTTTCTCGACCTGATGATAGGTCACGGTTTTCAGCGGCGGTTTGGCGCGCATCACGATCACGGCCTGGAATTCGCCGTCGATTTCCCTGGCTTCGCCCCTGATGAAAAACTCGCCGATATCAAATTCCGTCACGTTGCAGCCTTCCCATGAAAAATATTGTTGTTTAACGCGCCCGCCACCGGCAGGCGCGTTTGATTGGTCGGGCAGTATGGCAGCAGTTGCAGGCCGGCGGCTGAGTAAAGTCGCCGGCCTGACGAAAGCTTCAAGGGGAAAACGGGACGAATGTGTCACATACGTGACTCAAGTGCGCGGGCGAGGGCGCAGGCCTGGTTATGGTCGCCGCGGAAACCTCTTACGTGTCCCGTGGAAGTTTCCTTGATATGGAAGAAAGCGTTGCCCGCCAGGACCACCTGGAATCGTGGCGGCGCAGCATCGGCTTCGCTGGCAAGAAACACCGCGGGGTGCAGGGAAGATGGGGTGTTGGAGTAAGATGCCTGGGGATGGGCAAAGTGTGTCAGTGTGCACATATGAAGTCCTTTTCGTGGTTTGCCGACGTAATGTTCGTCGTTATGGGTAGTCTCGGTGAGCATCGCTGCTCTAGAATCAGCCTTACTGGTGGGTGGACAAGGGTTATCTAAAGCAATTTTCGCCTGGCGATATGTCAGAAAAGTGCTTTTTTATAAGAGTTTTTTCCCTAAAGTTGATAGTCCGTATTTTTCTGGCCGTTCCGAGGGCTTTTTCCTTCAGCCTTTGTCGAACGCCGGGCGAGACGATGTGAACGGCATCCAGTAATCTGCTCAAGCCTCGAGAGGGATCAGCACTCTGCTCATCCCAGGATCTCAACCCGGGTTATCTGGCTTCACCTCGGCATTGCCGCTTTTTTGGCTGCGCGCTTTTTTCGCGTGCGGCGTCATTTTCAGATGTGGGGATGTTTCCTTGGCAGTAAGTAATCTCGATATGCATGCTTTGTTCGTGCTGGGCGATTTGCGCGCAAAGCTGGTTAAACAGTTTCAGTCACGTTTCGTCTACCTTACCGAACAGAGCGCCGAAGGCATTTATGTTGCCGAAATCGACACCGAAGCCGCGCTGGTGGTGGACGATAAACCGGGGCTCAAGCTCAAGGTCGGCGATCATTTCAGCGCATCGGTGTTGCCCAGCCGCGAAGGCGGCAAGCTGGAAATCAAGTTCCGCGACATCAAGCTGACGGTCTACGGCCTGGGCGACTACGCCTTCGTGACCACCGCCGATGGCCACGCCATCCTGTTCAAGGAAGGCCATAGCGTGGTGACGGTATTCGCCGCCCACCAGCAGCTGCAGGAAGGCCTGACCAAGACCCTCAAGGCCGTGACCGCCAAGGCCGCGAAATGGCGCAAGGGTGAACTGGTGACGTTCAAGGCCAGTGAGTAGTGAGCCTGCCCCGCGCCGATTTCCACCAGCAGCACCAGGCCAGCGCGCAAGCCGAGGCCCTGCGCCTGTTCGAGCACAAGGCCGTCCTGCAGGGTGCCTGGCTGAACTGGGTGGCTTCGCAGATCTACGCGTTGCAACCCGCGGCGTACGCCAGCATGGTCAGGAGAGAGCTGGCCCGCCTGCAGGAAATATCCGATAACTGATCCCCGTCCCTCGAAAGCAGGAACCTCTACTACAGTCAGTTGACTGAGTATTCAGAGGCTTCGCGGTCTTCTGCCAGGCCATCCTGCTATTGCTGTGAACAGCACGAGGTGCACAAGCATGAAAGGCATTCGCCGGTTGCTGGCCGCTGTCGTGGCCACGTTCGGATTGTTGGCGTCACCCGTTCCGGTGCTGGCTGCCAGCGCACCGATCCACTTTGCCGACCTCAACTGGGAAAGCGGCAGCCTGATCACCGATATCCTGCGGATCATCGTCGAGAAGGGCTATGGGCTGCCGACCGACACCTTGCCGGGCACCACCATTACCCTGGAAACCGCACTGGCCAACAATGACATCCAGGTCATTGGCGAAGAGTGGGCCGGACGCAGCCCGGTCTGGGTCAAGGCGGAGGCCGAAGGCAAGGTCGCGAGCCTGGGCGACACGGTCAAGGGCGCCACCGAGGGTTGGTGGGTGCCGGAGTACGTGATCAAGGGCGATCCGGCCAAGGGCATCAAGGCGATGGCGCCGGATTTGCGCAGTGTCACGGACTTGCCCAAGTACAAGGACGTGTTCAAGGACCCTGAAGCACCGAGCAAGGGCCGCTTCCTCAACAGCCCCATCGGCTGGACCTCGGAAGTGGTCAACAAGCAGAAGCTCAAGGCCTATGGGCTCGAGGACAGCTATGTGAACTTCCGCAGCGGCTCGGGGGCGGCGCTCGATGCGGAGATCAGCTCGTCGATTCGCCGGGGCAAACCAGTGCTGTTCTATTACTGGTCGCCCACGCCGCTGCTCGGTCGCTTCAAGTTGATCCAGCTGGAGGAACCGCCTTTCGATGCGCAGGCCTGGAAAACCCTGACCGACGCCGACAACCCGAATCCGCAACCGACCCGCTCGCTGCCCTCGAAGCTGTCCATCGGCGTGTCCACGCCGTTCCAGAAGCAGCACCCGGAAATTGCCGAGTTCTTCGCCAAGGTCGATTTCCCCATTGACCCGTTGAACCGGGCTTTGGCCGAGATGAGTGAAAAGCACACGCCACCGCGCCAGGCCGCCGAAGCGTTCATGAAGGCGCATCCGGAGGTCTGGAAGGCGTGGTTGCCGCAAGAGGTGGCGGACAAGGTTTCTGCCGCTCTGTAGGCGCTGGCTGCCTCGTTGGTCGGGTCGCGGGTGTGAGTGCGTGCAGGGCCAAAAAAGCCGACTAGGATGAGTCTGTTCAAATCCCTTTCAAGGATTGCAGACCATGACCTTCGTGTTGGCTCAATGGCTGGCGACGGTAATTGCGGTGATCGCTCTGGTACACCTGTATTGGGCGTTTGGCGGTGAATGGGCCGCCGTGGCGGCGGTGCCGCAGGTGCCGGTGGAGGGCGGTACGCGGTTGCAGCCGGCCTTCCAGCCCCGTGGCTGGATGACGATGCTGGTGGCGGCGGCGTTTCTGATCATTGCCCTGTTGGTGTGCCTGCGGGTTGGCTGGTGGCTGCCGCAGGTTGATCACCGAGGGTTGCAGTGGGTGATCAGCGTCATTGCGCTGTTGCTGTTCGCCCGGGCCATTGGTGATTCGGAGCTGGTGGGGTTTTTCAAGGAGGTCAAGGGTTCGCGGTTTGCGCGGCTGGATACCTGGGTCTACTCGCCGTTGTGTGTGGTGTTGGGGGCGGGGTTGTTGGCGGTGGCGTGGGTCTGAAACCCATTTCTCGCGGCCATGCCCGATCTACTGTGGGAGCCGGCCTGCCGGCGATAGCGTCCTGACAGACGACCTATTGTTTGTTGACCGAGCGATGGAGGTCAACGATGACGCGGGGAGCCTGACACCCCGCGGTGGTCTCAGGTTTTTCGCGAGCAAGCTCGCTCCTACAGGAGGTGCACGCGGTCACCCACTTTCCGTACGCCGACTCGACACCTCCGCCGGCACATCATCCCCAGCCATGCGCTTGCGAAACAACGCCGCCCGGGCCAACAGCAATGTGGTCACCGGTACGGTGATCGCCAGCAGGATCGGAATCAGCCAGGCGTGCAGGACGGGGCCTGACTTGAGCGCCGAAAAGAAGATGATCGAGGCCAGGGCCACACACCAGGCGCCCAGGGTCGAGGCCAGGGCCGGTGGGTGCATGCGTTGGAAGTAATCCTTCATCCGCACCAGGCCGATGGCGCCCACCAGGGCAAACAGGCTGCCGAGCACCAGCAGGATGGCCACGGGTATTTCGACCCACAGGGACAAATGCGCATTCATTCGATCACCTCGCCACGCAGGAGGAATTTGGCCAGGGCGAACGAGCCGACGAAGCCGAACAGCGCGATCAGCAACGCGGCCTCGAAGTAAGTGTCACTGGCATAACGAATGCCCAGCGTCAGCATCATCAGCATCGCCACGATGTACAGGTAGTCCAGGGCCAGGACCCGGTCCTGGGCCGACGGTCCCTTGAACAGGCGGATCAGGGTCAGGATCATTGCCACGCAAAACAGGAACAGGCTCAGCAGGATCGCGTTCGACAGCAAGCTGCTCATTCGAAGATCTCCATCAGGGGGCGCTCGTAGGTCGCCTTGAAGTGCTGGATGAACAGCGCTTCGTCATCCAGGTCGAAGACGTGCAGCAGCAGGATGCTGCGGTCCAGCGCCAGTTCCGACCAGACGGTGCCGGGCACCACCGTGCAGATCATCGACAGCGCGGCCAGGCCGTTGGCGTCGCGCAGGTCCAACGGTACCTTGATGAACGCCGAACGCGGTGGTCGGCGGCCAGCAGTGAGCACGCCAACGGCGACCGCCAGGTTGGATACCACCACATCGCGACCGACCAGCAGGAACAGGCGCAGGATCACCCCGGGCCGGCGGATACGGATCGGCAGCGGGCGCAGCTTGCGCATCATCAACGGCGCGCAAAACCCCAGCAGGGCACCCAACAGCAAGTTGCCGGGGCTCAGCGACAGGTTCAGCAGCAACCACAATAGCCACAGGGCCAGCGATAGCCACGGCGCAGGCAACAGGCGCTTCATGGTTGCACCTCCAGCAACGCCGCCTTGGCCTCAGGGCTTGGCACCGCACGGGTGCCGAGCACGGCCATCACATACTGCTGCGGGTTGTTCAGGGCATTGGCCGCCGCTTGTGTGTAGCGCAACAGCGGTTCTGCCTTGAACGTCAGCAGGATGCTCAGGCCCAGCAGGGCGAAAATCGGTAAGCATTCCAGGCGCCGCAGCACAGGCGAGGGGCGTTCTGCCGGGGTCCAGAAACGCTGGATGCCCACACGGGAAAAGGCGATCAGCGACGCCAGTCCCGAGAGAATCAGCAACGCCAACAAGCCCCAGGCGGCATTCGAGACCGGCGCGTCGCTGCCGTTGCCCAGGCCCATCGGGTTGAGCAGGGCGCTGAGCAGGCTGAGCTTGCCGATGAACCCGGAAAGCGGCGGCATGCCGATGATCAACAGGGCGCAGGCGATGAAGCTCAGGCCGAGGAACGCCATGGTCCAGGGAATCACCTGGCCGACCACGGCTTTCTGGTCGTCGTCGAGGTTGATGCCCTTGACCGGATGCAACGACTCCAGCGGCCGTGGCAGCATTTCGTTTTCATCCTCCAGGGGGATTTCGTTGGCCGAGCGCGAACGTTCGATCAACTCCGCCAGCAGGAACAGCGCGCTCAGCGCCAGGGTCGAGCTGACCACATAGAACAGGGCCGCACCGATCAGGTTGGGCTGGGCGAAGCCGATGGCCGACAGCAGGATCCCCGCCGACACCAGGATGCTCAGGCTGGCCATGCGTTCCAGGCGTTGCGCCGCGAGGATCGCCAAGGCCGCGCAGACGATGGTGGCCATGCCGCCGTAGATCAGCCAGTCGCCACCGAAGTAGGCCGAGGCGCCGGCCTGACCGGAAAACAGCAGGGTCCACAGGCGCAGCAAGGTGTAGATGCCGACCTTGGTCATGATCGCGAACATCGCCGCCACCGGCGCGCTGGCCGAGGAGTAAGCCGGCACCAGCCAGAAATTCAGCGGCCACATCCCGGCCTTGGCCAGGAACGCCACCGCCAGGATGCCCGCGCCCGCGTGCAGCAGGCCGCGATCGGCCTCCGGCACCAGCGGGATCTTCAGCGCCAGGTCGGCCATGTTCAGGGTGCCGGTGACGCCGTAGATCAGCGCCGCGCCGATCAGGAACAGGGTCGAGGCCAGCAGGTTGATCGAGATGTAGTGCAACCCCGACGATACCCGCGCCCGCCCCGAGCCATGCAGCATCAGGCCGTAGGACGCGGCCAGCAGCACTTCGAAAAACACGAACAGGTTGAACAGGTCCGCCGTGAGGAAGGCGCCGTACAGGCCCATCAACTGGATCTGGAACAGCGCGTGGAAGCTCGAACCGGCACTGTCCCAGCGCGCCATGGCGAACAGCAAGGCGCAGACGCCGATGATGCCGGTCAGCACCAGCATCAGCGCCGACAGGCGATCGACCACCAGCACCAGGCCGAACGGCACTTGCCAGTTGCCGGGCAGGTACACGCCGATGGAGCCGGCGATGTCGGTGCTTTGCGTCCATTGCAGCAGCACGACGGAAATACCGAGCCCGAGCAGGCTGGAGAACAGATTGATTTTCGCCTTGAGCGGGCGGTGTTTCTCGCCGAGCATCAGCATGATCGCGGCGGTCAGCAGCGGCAGGAGGATGGGCGCGACGATCAGGTGCGACAACGGATTCATTCCTTAGGCTCCCGGCCATCCACATGGTCGGTGCCGGTCAGGCCCCGGGAGGCCAGCAAGACCACCAGGAACAGCGCGGTCATGGCGAAACTGATGACGATCGCGGTCAGCACCAGCGCTTGCGGCAGCGGGTCGGTGTAGTGCAGCAGGTCCTGCGGCACGCCGTCCTTGATGATCGGCTCCTTGCCGATGAACAGGCTGCCCATGCTGAAGATGAACAGGTTGACGCCATACGACAGCAGGCACAGGCCCATGACCACCTGGAACGTCCGTGGACGCAGGATCAGCCAGACGCCGGAAGCGGCCAGGACGCCGATGGCGATGGCGATGACTTCTTCCATCAGACAGCCTCCTTCATGACGGCGGGTTTTGGCTGGGCCGCGGTCTTGTGGCCCCGTACCGATTGGTGGGCGAGGGCGGTGAGGATCAACAGCGTCGAACCGACCACCACGGCGTACACGCCAACGTCGAAGAACAGGGCGCTGGCGATGTGGATGTCACCCAGCAACGGCAGCTCGAAGTGCCAGGTGTGGGTGGTCAGGAACGGATAGCCGACGACCATCGCGCCGAGGCCGGTGACGGTGGCGAACAGCAGCCCGACGCTCATCCAGCGCAGCGGTCGCAGGCTCATTTGCGCTTCGACCCACTGGGTGCCGGCGACCATGTATTGCAGGATGAACGCCACGGACATCACCAGGCCCGCGACAAAACCGCCGCCCGGTTGGTTGTGGCCGCGCATGAACAGGTAGAACGAGATCACCAGCGCAACCGGCAGCAGCAGGCGCACCAGCACCGCCGGGACCATCATGAAACCGAGCGCGGTGTCGCTGGCGTGGCGCGGGTTGACCAGGTCGGTGACCACGTCGGGCGCGAGCAAGCGCTGTTGGGCTGGCAGCTGCATGCTTTCTTTCGGCGGGCGGAAACGTCGCAGCAGGGCGAACACGGTCAGGGCCACCGCCACCAGCACGGTGATTTCACCCAGGGTGTCGAAGCCGCGGAAGTCCACGAGCATCACATTGACCACGTTGCTGCCGCCGCCCTCGGGCAGGGCGCGGCTCAGGTAGAAGGAGGAGATGTCGTTTGGCGTCTGCCGGGTCAACATCGCATAGGCCAGCAACGCCATGCCGCCGCCGACCACGGCCGACAGCAGCAGGTCGCGAATACGGCGGATGCGCGCCTTGCGCAGGCTGCTCGGCAGTGGCGAGACCTCTTCGATTCGCCGTGGCAGCCAGCGCAGGCCCAGCAGGATCAGCACCGTGGTCACCACTTCGACCACCAGTTGCGTCAATGCCAGGTCCGGGGCCGAGAACCAGACGAAGGTCACGCAGGTCATCAGGCCGCAGACGCTGACCATGGTCAGGGCGGCCAGGCGGTGATACTTGGCCTGGTACGCGGCACCGAGGGCACAGGCAATCGCCAGCAACCAGAGGATGACGAACACGATCGACCCCGGAATCTTCGGCCGATCACCCCAATGCAGGCTGCTGTGCAGCATCGGGATCAACCCGGCCAGCACGGCGGCGAGCACCATCAGGAACAATTGGGTTTGCAGGCGCCGGGTGCTGATCCGTCGCTCAAGACGCCGGGCCAGGCGCATCTTGATCACCAGCAGGCGTTCGAACAGACGCTTGCCGTTGAACCGGCCAATCAGCGGTGGGTAACGGAAACGTCCGCGCTTGAGCTGATTGCGCAGCAGCAGGTACAAGAGAATGCCGCCGGACATGGCGACCAGGCTCATGATCATCGGCGCGTTCAGGCCGTGCCAGATCGCCAGGCTGTACTCCGGCAGGGTGCCGCCCACCACCGGCTGCGCAGCGGCAGCGAGCAACGGGCCGACCACTTGCGCCGGGAAGATACCCACCACCAGGCAGGTGAACACCAGCAGCTCGACCGGCGCACGCATCCAGCGCGGCGGCTCGTGGGGCGTGTGGGGCAGGTCGGTGGCGGTCGGGCCGAAGAACACGTCCACGGTAAAGCGCAGGGAGTAGGCGACGCTGAAGGTCCCGGCGATGGTCGCAACGATCGGCAGGGTGGCTTCGATCCAGGCCGTGGCGTTGATGAACACGGTCTCGGCGAAGAACATCTCCTTGGACAGGAAGCCGTTGAGCAGCGGTACCCCGGCCATCGAGGCGCTGGCGACCATGGCCAGGGTCGCGGTGAACGGAATCAGTTTGAACAGGCCACTGAGCCTGCGGATATCACGGGTGCCGCTTTCGTGGTCGATGATCCCGGCGGCCATGAACAGCGAGGCCTTGAAGGTGGCATGGTTGAGGATGTGGAACACCGCGGCCACGGCGGCCAGCGGGCTGTTGAGGCCCAGCAGCAGGGTGATCAGGCCCAGGTGGCTGATGGTCGAGTAGGCCAGCAGCCCCTTGAGGTCGTTCTGGAACATCGCGCAATAGGCGCCGAGCAACAGGGTGCAGGCGCCGGCGCCGCTGACGATGTAGAACCATTCTTCGCTGCCGGACAGCGACGGCCACAGCCGGGCCAGCAGGAACACCCCGGCCTTGACCATGGTCGCCGAGTGCAGATAGGCCGATACCGGTGTCGGCGCGGCCATGGCGTGGGGCAGCCAGAAGTGGAAGGGGAATTGCGCACTTTTGCTCAGTGCGCCGATCAGGATCAGGGGTAGCAGGATGGGGTAGAGGGCATGTGCGCGAATCATGTCGCCGGCGGCCAGGACCTTGTCCAGGTCATAGCTGCCGACCACATGGCCTAGCAGCATGACCCCCGCCAGCAGGCACAGGCCACCCGCGCCGGTGACCATCAGCGCCATGTACGCGCCGCGTCGGGCGTCGGCGCGGTGGTGCCAGTAGCCGATCAACAGGAACGAGAAAAGGCTGGTCAGTTCCCAGAAAAACACGATCTGGATCAAATTGCCGGAGATCACCAGCCCGAGCATGGCGCCCATGAACGCCAGGAAAAACGCGAAGAACCGCGGCACCGGATCGTCCGGCGACATGTAGTAGCGGGCGTACAGCGACACCAGCGTGCCGATGCCCAGCACCAGCATCGAGAACAGCCAGGCGAAGCCGTCCATGCGCAGGACGAAGTTCAAACCCAGGCTCGGCAGCCAGAAGAATTCTTCGCGGATCACGCCGCCATGGGCGATTTGCGGGTACAGGAGGGCGACCTGGACAGTGCCGATCAGGGCAACCAGGCCAGCCAGAAGTGATTCGGTATTACGCGCGTTGTGTGGCAGCACCGCTGCCAGACAGCTGCCTAAAAAAGGCAGAAGCAGTAGAACTATCAGGGACATAGGCTTCTAATCTGCGGAAGTTTATGAAGCATCATACGTGCCAGCTCCCGGATCGCCAAACGCCAAGCTGTCGCAGAATCCTACAAGGTAGACGGAAAAGTCTTGTTTATCATTGTTTCGAAGGGTGGTAATCAGCAGGTCTGGCCCCTTCGCGAGCAAGCCCGCTCCCACAGGGTGAAACGCGTTCCAAATGTGGGAGCGGGCTTGCTCGCGAAAGCTGTTTATCAAACGCCGCAAATATTGCGGTTCAACCCTGGGTTTCCCGCTCCAACTCTTCCTCAATAACAACCGCCTTACCCTTGGTCTTCAACTCACTGACAATCACCGCCGCCACGATCAACCCCGCACCGAGCAACGCAATCGCCGGCAGCCGCTCCCCGGCGATCCGCCCGACAATTCCGGCCCACACCGGCTCGCCGGCATAGATCAAGGTCGCCCGGGTCGGCGAAACACTCTTCTGCGCCCAGTTCATCGCCACCTGGATCGCCGCACTCGCCGCGCCCAATCCCAGCGCACTGCACAACAGCAGCCAGGAGAAGTCTGGAATGTGTTCCTGGGTCGGCACCACCATCAGGAACGACAGCAGCGACGTCACCGCCAATTGCACCACCGTCACCCGTTTCACATCGACCTGGCCGGCAAAGTTGCTGATCAAGATGATCTCGGCCGCAATGGCAATGGCGCTGATCAACGTGGCGATTTCACCGGGGCTGAAGTTCAGCGCCGCGCCGGAAGGCCCCGACAGCAACATCAACCCGGTAAAGGCCAGCATGATGCCGATGCTTGGCATCAGCCCAGGACGACGTCCCAGCACCAGCCATTGCAGCAGCGGCACAAAGGGTACGTACAACGCGGTGATGAATGCCGACTGGCTGCTGGGGATGCTCTGCAACCCCACCGTCTGCAAGCCGTAACCGAGCATGATCGCCACGCCGATAAAGGCCCCGGCCTTGAGTTCGAACAGGGTCAATTGGCGCAGGCTGCGCCAGGAGAACAGGGCGACGATGATCGCGGCGGCGGCAAAGCGCAGGCCGACAAAAAACATCGGGCCGCTGACGGTCATCGCATGCTGGACCAGCAAAAAGGTGCCGCCCCAGACCATGGTGATCAGCACCAGCACGCATTCGGCCTTGCTGAGCCGCAGGAAACGGGAGGAAGCCTGGGAGGAGTTCGCCGACGTCATGATCTTGCACACTATATGAGGGGGACGCACAATGCGTCGCAAGTTGGGCAGTATACTGCGCAGCACCACCAAGTGAGCAATATAGTGCACAAAGATTCCTCGCCCCGGGCTTCGGTCCTGCAGCACGTCAGCCAGAACATTCGTCGGTTGCGCCATGCCGCCGACATGAGCCAGACCGCGTTGGCGGAAAAATCCGGGGTCAGCCGGCGGATGCTGGTGGCCATCGAGGCCGGCGAAAAGAACGTCAGCCTGACCACCCTTGACCGGGTGGCCGAAGCACTGGATGTGGCCTTCAGCGACCTGATCCAGGCCCCCGATGTGCGCGACCACAGCCGCATCAACGAGCTGGCCTGGGCCGGTACGATCCCCGGCAGCAAAGCGGTGCTGCTGGCCAAGGCCAACGCCAGCCGTGAAGTCGAACTCTGGGAATGGCGCCTCGAACCGGGCGAGCTTTACCCCTCGGAGCCGGACGCCGATGGCTGGAGCGAACAGTTCTACGTCTTCGAAGGCTGCCTGACGGTGATGGTCGGCGATGTGCCGCACAAGATCGCCGCTGGCGAGTTCTTCATGTTCGCCAGTAACCAGCCCCACTCCTATCGCAACGATGGGCCGGTGGCGGTGCGGTTTGTGCGTAACGTGGTGATCTGACTGTTGGCCAGTCGCCGGGACTGCGGGGGGCCGAGCCATCGCCAGCAAGCCGGCTCCTACAGGTTCCTGAGTCGTTCACAAATTCTGTGGTCGCCTCAAACCCCCTGTGGGAGCGGGCTTGCTCGCGAAAGCGGTGTGACAGACGAAAACGATGTTGGATGTGCCGGCCTCTTCGCGAGCAAGCCCGCTCCCACATTGGACCGAGGCTCCTGGCGCCGACGCCTGTGGGTTGAACATCCATGACCTCGACCGACGCATCCTACTTTGGTACTGCTCGATGAGCCTTCCATGGGTTTGGCGCCTATTATCGTCGAGGATAAACACTGATCAGTGAGAACGGCATGAGTGAAACCCGAAACGGACAGGCAACTGACGCCATCCGTCACGCAGACATCCTGATCATCGGCGGCGGCCTCAGCGGCGCGATGCTGGCGGCGCAGTTGTTGCGCCTGCCAGGCAAGCGCCAGGTGCTGGTGATCGAACCGCGCGCCGAGCTGGGGCGCGGCGAGGCCTACAGCGCCGTGGAGCTGGGGCATACGCTCAACGGCAACGCGGCGCGCATGAGCGTCGACCCGGACAATGCCGATGACCTGACCCAGTGGCTGACCGACTACATTGCGGCCGGTGGCTGGCCGGAGTCGGATGAGCAGCATGTACCCATCAGTGAACTGTTCCCGCCGCGGGGGATTTTCGGCCTGTATGTGCAGCAACGCCTGGCCGAGGCGCAAGCGGTGGGGGCATTGAGCGGCTCAACGGTCGAGCATGTGCGGGCCGAGGTGGTTGATCTGCAAACCGATCCGCAGTCGGTGCACTTGACCTTGAGCGACGGCCAGCGACTGCAGGGCTCTTTTGCCGTGCTCGCGACGGGCATGTTCCCGGCTGCGCGCACACCGCAGACTGAGTCCAGCGGCTTGAACGCGGCGGCGCTCGACCCGTGGGATGTGGCGGCGATGCAGCAGCTCGATCCGCAGTCGACGGTGCTGATCATCGGCTCAGGCCTGACCATGGTCGATGCCGTGGTGTCGCTGGAACAGGCCGGTCATCGCGGGCCGATCGAAGTGTTTTCCCGTCACGGCCTGCTGCCCCATGTGCGGCGCCAGCCACCGGCCTGGGTCGATTTCCTCGCCGAGGACCCGAGCATTCGCACGCCGCGACAGCTGGTACGTGAATTGCGCCGACATTGCCGCGACGCCATCGACCAGGGCATCGATTGGCAGGCCCCACTGGACACGGTGCGGGCGCACATCGGGCGCTTGTGGAACCAGGCCAGCGACGTGCAACGCCGTCAGTTCGTCAGGCATGTCCGGCCGTGGTGGGAAAGCCATCACCATCGCTCGCCGCCGCTGAGCGCCGAGCTGGTGGAGCGCTTGCACGGGGAAGGACGGTTGCGGATTCAGGCGGCGTCGTTCAAAGGGCTGGAACCTTCTTTGGGTCAAGCAGTGAGTATTCGTATCCGCCGTCGGGGCGAAGGGCAAACGGTGGTGGTCAGTGGCGCGGCGTTGATCAACTCCAGCGGCATCGAATACGACTGGCGTCGGGTGGCTCGACCGCTGCCCCGGCAACTGCTGGCGCGCGGGCTGATCCAGCCGGGACACCTGGCACTCGGCATCGCCGCAAAGGTCGACGGCGCGGTGCTGGATGCCGATGGCCAGGCTGCCAGCCGCTTGTTTGCCATGGGGCCACCGTTGCGCGGGATGTGGTGGGAGAGCACCGCCGTGACGGACGTGGCCAGTCAGGCCAAGGCGTTGGCCGCGCGTCTGGCATCGCCGTAAAGGTTGCGCAAATGAAGAAACCCCCGCATTTGGCGGGGTTTCCTGTTTCAGGCAGCCCAAGGCCGTTGATCAATAACGCTGATATTTGGAGCCGAACTCCGGACGGTTTTCCGCGACGTAGAGTTTGTCTTTGTGGTCAGCGCTGACGGTGTTCATGTTCTGTGAGGCCGGTTGGCTCACTTTCACCGCTGCAACGATTGGGGAGGTGGCGTGTGGGGCGGCGATGGCGCCAGTGCTGCCAAGAACCGCAAGGGCGAAGCCGATACCGATGATGCTTTTCATGATGATGCTCCAGAGCGTGGGAAGAAGATGTGGCCACTGTAGGGCTGGAGCATCGCGATGAAAAAACACCTGTACGCATAGTCGTTATCGAGAACAGTGATCCTTGTACGAAAACTGTGGGAGCGAGCTTGCTCGCGATGGGGACCGGTCAGTCGATAATGATGTTGACTGACACGCCGTCATCGCGAGCAAGCTCGCTCCCACAATGGATATCTGTTGTTTTGGAGACCGCGATCAGTAGCGCTGATATTTCGGTGTATCGCTGATGTGTGCCTGAACGGTCCGAAATGGGCTTGTGCGTATCCAGACCGGGTTTCTATACAAACGGATACAAACCTGCGCAAAGATCCCCATCAACTGTGCGCATCGAGCATTTCCACCGGGTAGGAGAATACGTAGCCTTCGCTGCGCACGGTCTTGATGTAGGTCGGTTCCCGGGAGTCGTCCTTGAGCCGTTGGCGCAGGCGGCTGACCAGCAAGTCGATCGAGCGGTCGAACAGGTCGGCGTCGCGGCCCTGGGTCAGGTTGAGCAACTGGTCGCGACTGAGCACCCGTTGCGGATGATCGAGGAATACCCGCAGCAGCCGGTATTCGGCGCCACTGAGGGCCACCAGGGTGTCGTCTTCGTCCAGCAGGTGTCGGGCGGTGGTGTCCAGGCGCCAGCGACCGAAGCCGAGCATTCGCCCGCTTTCGCTGATCAGCAGGTTGGGTGGCAGCATGCGGGTGCGGCGCAGCACGGCATTGATCCGTGCCAGCAGTTCGCGGGCGGCGAAGGGTTTGGTCAGGTAGTCGTCGGCGCCCATTTCCAGACCGAGGATGCGGTCGGTTTCGTCATTGCGTGCGGTGAGCATCAGGATCGGCGTGGCCTTGTGCTTGCCCGCGCGCAGTTCGCGGCACAGGACCAGGCCGTCGTCGCCGGGGAGCATGATGTCGAGCACGATCAGGTCGACCTGGTTGCTTTCGAGGAAGCTGCGCATGTGCCGGCCGTCGGGAACCACGGTGGTGCGCAGGCCGTTTTTCTTCAGGTAGTTGCCGACCAGGTCGCGAATTTCACGGTCGTCGTCGACGATCAGGATGTGGTTGACGTGGTCCATCGGTCGATCCTCTTTTTTTGTCGTTGCCGGCCGCTGGGCCAACCATACATTTTGTAGACGCTGGCTTGTCTGGTCGCCGCATCGCATCGATGACGGCCTTACAGCCAACTAATCACTCACGGCTGTAACCAACCCATTGTGGGAGCTGGCCTGCCGGCGATGGCGGCCTGAGAGACGACCTATTATTTGTTGACTAAGTACACCTGACAGACAATCGTCGGCTCTCAGGACGCCATCGCCGGCAGGCCGGCTCCCACAGTAGATCGGGTACGGCCGCGAGAGAGTGGTCGCCTGTCAGACAGATGCACCGCAGCGGCTGATCCTGGAAACAACAAGCCGAAGCATTTGGCTTCGGCTCGCGTTCAACAATTTACATCAACTTGATCACGCAACCACTCGATAACACGGCACATAAGCCGCCCCACCCGGCAGTTTCATCCGGTGCTGTGCGACAAAGGCCTTGAGCAGTTGGTCCAGCGGCTGCATGACGGCCGCGTCACCACGGATCTGGTACGGGCCGTGTTTTTCGATCAGGCGGATGCCCTTGTCCTTGACGTTGCCGGCGACGATGCCGGAGAACGCGCGGCGCAGGTTGGCGGCCAGTTCGTGGGCCGGCAGGTCGCGGCTCAGCTTGAGGTTGGCCATGTTTTCGTGGGTCGGGTCGAAGGGGCGCTGGAAACCTTCGTCGATCTTCAGCAGCCAGTTGAAATGGAACGCGTCGTTGCGTTCGCGACGGAACTGTTTGACCGCCTTGAGGCCCTGGGTCATCTGCCGGGCGACTTCCGCCGGGTTGTCGATGATGATCTGGTAGTGCTTCTTGGCGGCCTCGCCCAGGGTGGCGCCGACGAACGCGTCGAGCTGTTCGAGGTAGGGCGCGGCATGTTTCGGCCCGGTGAGGATGACCGGGAAGGGCAGGCCCTGGTTGTCCGGATGCATCAGGATGCCGAGCAGGTACAGGAACTCTTCGGCGGTGCCGGCACCGCCGGGGAAGATGATGATGCCGTGGCCGACGCGGACGAAGGCTTCCAGGCGCTTCTCGATGTCCGGCAGGATCACCAGTTCGTTGACGATCGGGTTCGGTGCTTCGGCAGCGATGATCCCGGGTTCAGTCAGGCCCAGGTAGCGCCCGCCGTGGATGCGCTGCTTGGCATGGGCGATGGTGGCGCCTTTCATCGGGCCTTTCATCACGCCGGGGCCGCAACCGGTGCACACGTCCAGGCTGCGCAGGCCCAGTTCGTGGCCGACTTTCTTGGTGTATTTGTATTCTTCGGTGTTGATCGAGTGACCGCCCCAGCACACCACGATCTTTGGCTCGACGCCGGGGCGCAGGGTGCGGGCGTTGCGCAGCAGGTGGAAGACGTAGTCGCTGATGCCCTGGGAGGTGCTCAGGTCGATGCGTTGGCTGTCGAGTTCGTTTTCGGTGTAGACGATGTCGCGCAGGGCGCTGAACAGCATTTCACGGGTGCTGGCAATCATTTCACCGTCGACGAAGGCGTCGGCCGGGGCGTTCAGCAGTTCCAGGCGTACGCCGCGGTCTTGCTGGTGGATGCGGATTTCGAAGTCCTTGTAGGCTTCGAGGATGGTCTTGGCGTTATCGACGTGGGCGCCGGTGTTGAGGATGGCCAGGGCGCACTGGCGGAAGATGTCGTAGGTGCTGCCGGATCCGGCTTCGCTCAGTTGCTGGACTTCCCGTTGAGAGAGTGTTTCCAGGCTGCCTTTCGGGCTGACCGAAGCATTGATTACTTGTCGTTGGGTCATTCAATGATCCTTAAAACGATGTCATTCACGCGCAAACAACGAATGGCATCCGAATAGAGAGTATCCATGAAAGAAGATGGCACGAACTGCGCGGTCTCGCCACGTCCTCCTTTTGATGATGTATAGATGAAAAGGAGCCCCAGCATAGCTAAATCCGTCGCAGAGGCGATAATGACCCGCGGTCTTTTTGTCCTGCGAGCCTTTTTACCATTGAAGCCAAGGAATCCCGACGTCATGTTCGAAATCCAGCCGATGAACGCCGACGACTATCGGCAACGGACGCGGCGCAGCACGGTGATGATCGCGCTGATCTTCCTGGCGCTGGCGATGGCCCTGTCCACCGCGGCGGTGACTTTGTTCGGCGAGCCCGGTGGGGACAACCTGCGCTTCAACATCGGCGGAGTGTTTGCCGCGGTATTGATCATGGCCGGGTTGATGCGCAAGCTGTTCTGGCATCAGGAATGGATGGCACCGGCGGTCTACAGCTGGCAGCTCAAGCGCAGCCTGATGAGCATCACCAACGTCATGCACCACCTCAAGGCCGCCGTGGAGGCGGGGGATCCGGACGCCATGAAGCTGTTGCGCTTCTATCACCTGGGATTGAGCCAGATGCATCAACTGGACGGAAACTCCAGCGATGATGCGCAATTGCACCGGGAAATGCAGCAGCATGAGGCGCGGATGCAGGCGCTGGGTATCGACCCCCGGCAAACCCGATTGAATCCGGCGTGGCTCGAAGCCCTGAAGCCGCCGCGCAGTTGAACCCGCTCAAACCCGCAGGCGTAGTGTTTCGAACAGTTGCCGGTCTTCCTTCCTGGCCGAACGCGCATGCCGACGAATGACCTGCAGCAGGCACTCGGTGAAACACTGGGCCGAATGGCTTAACGCGCCATTGCGCCGAGTCACGATGCTCAACTGCCGGGATTCGAATTGTTCGTTCAGGTCCAGGGCCACCAGGCGCCCGAGGAACGGCGGGGCAATGCTGACGATGGAAGGGCCCCAGGTGCACATGTCCGCCCGTTCGACCAGCATCTGCAAGATGGCCAGTGAATGGGCCCGGACGATGAGGTTCTCGTCGATTTGCGCGCCGTGTTGCCAGAACAATGCCTGCATCAACCCGGCGTGGCCGTCCGGCGCATAGTTCAGGGTCCAGTTCTGGTCCAGCAGTTCGTGGATCGAACGCGCATTTTGTCGCGCATGGCCCTCGCGCACCAGCACCGACGTCTGGTAGTCGAGCAGGGTTTCACAGGCAAACTCCTGGGTGGTCTGCGCCGGGTGCAGCTGGCCGATGGCGAAATCCATGCTGCCGTCGCGCAGCAGTGGTTGGGCCACGGCCATCAGGCTTTCGTACAGTTCCAGCCTGATGTGCGGCATCCGCTCGCGAAATGCCAGGACCACTTCGGGCAGGAATGTCAGGGCGATCCAGGGCGTGACCCCGACGCAAAGCCTGCCCTGGGCCTTGCCACGCATGTGATCGAGTTCGGTTTGCGCATGTTCGAGTTGTTTGATCACCAGGCGCGCGTGGGTCAGCAGGACTTTGCCGTACTCGGTGAAGTTCAGGCCGCTGGGGGTTCGGCTGAACAAGGGCAACTGCTGGCTGGTTTCCAGCTCCCGCAGCGCCTTGGTCACGGCCGCCTGGGAGATGTTCAGCGAACGGGCGGCGGCGCGGATGCTGCCGGTCTCGGCGCTGGCGATCAGTGCTTGTAATTGATGCAGTTTCATCTGCTAACCCTTGAGACAACCATTGGTTGTCATCATAACCAAACTGGGCCTCCCCAGCCCAGGGGCTGTTCCCTAAGATCGATTCCAGCAGCGCTTTCCAAGGCGCGCCGCCTCAATCGAAGGAGAACAACAATGGATGCCGGCCAGGTGCTGCCAGGTATTGCAGCGCTACAAGATGAAATGATTGCGTTGCGTCACAAGATTCACGCGCATCCCGAACTGGGTTTTGAGGAGTTTGCTACCAGCGAACTGGTGGCCCGCTGCTTGCGCCAGTGGGGATTCGAGGTCAGCACCGGTGTGGGCAAGACGGGCGTGGTCGGCACCCTGAAAAATGGTGAGGGCCGGTCCATCGGCTTGCGGGCGGACATGGATGCCCTGCCGATTCAGGAAACCACAGGATTGCCCTACGCCAGTCGCAACGACGGGGTCATGCATGCCTGTGGCCACGACGGGCATACGGCAACCCTGCTGACAGCGGCCAGGTACCTGGCGCAAACCCGGGCATTCAAAGGCACGCTGCAGGTGATTTTCCAGCCGGCTGAAGAAGGTCTGGGTGGTGCGCGGAAAATGCTCGAGGACGGCCTGCTCGAACGTTTCCCCTGCGATGCGATTTTCGCCCTGCATAACGTGCCGGGTCATCCCGTCGGGCATCTGGGATTCTACAGCGGGCCGTTCATGGCCTCTGCCGACACGGTCACGATCAAGATCATCGGCACCGGTGGTCACGGTGCGGTACCGCACAAGGCCGTCGACCCGGTGGTGGTCTGCGCTTCGATCGTAATCGCCCTGCAAAGCATCGTCTCGCGCAACGTCAACCCGCAAGACACGGCGATCATCACCGTCGGCTCCATTCATGCCGGCAGCGCCTCGAATGTCATCCCGGCCAGCGCCGAGATGAGCCTGAGCGTGCGCGCACTGACCCCCGAGATTCGCCAGTTGCTCGAATCGCGGATTACCGCGCTGGTCACTGCACAGGCCGCCAGTTTCGGCGCCGAGGCGCATATCGATTACCAGCATTGCCATCCGGTACTGATCAACGATCCCGCGTCGACCGCGTTTGCCCGGGCCGTCGCCCGTGACTGGTTAGGCGACGAGCAGCTGATCGACGACCTGCGCCCCTTCACCGCCAGTGAAGACTTTGCCTTCATCCTCGAGCAATGCCCCGGCAGCTACCTGGTGATCGGCAACGGCGATGGGGACAGCGGCTGCCTGCTGCACAACCCCGGCTACGACTTCAATGATGCGTGCCTGCCGATCGGCGCGAGTTACTGGGTCAAGTTGGTGGAAAGCTTTTTGCGTTGAAACACCGTCATTTCAAGCGCCTGTCATTACAAAAACAACTGCGGCCTGGAGAAGAAGGACATGAACAAGATACTTGCAGCGGTTTCACTGCTGGCAATCACGGCATCGAGCCTTGCGGGCGCGGCCGACTGGTCTGGAAAAACCCTGAGACTGGGGGTGGACCCCACCTATCCGCCGCTGGAATACAAGCAGCGGGACGGCACGCTGACCGGTTTCGGGGTCGACATTGCCGAGGCGCTTTGCGCGCAGTTGCAGGCGCATTGCGTCTGGGTGGAGAGCAGCTGGGACGGGATGATCCCGGGCTTGCTGGCGCGCAAGTTCGACGCGGTGGCGTCTTCGATGACGGTCACGCCCAAGCGAATGGAGCAGATTGCGTTCACCGACAAGGTGTCGAATGCGCCGGCTCGCCTGGTGGTCAAGCGCGGCTCGGGTTTGCTGCCAACCCTTGAATCGCTCAAGGGCAAACGCGTCGGTGTGGAGCAGGGCTCGACGCAGGAGGCTTATGCCAAGGCCGTGTGGGGTTCAAAAGGCGTGGAAGTCCTGTCCTATCAGAATCAGGACCAGGTGTATGCCGATCTGGTGGTGGGACGCCTCGATGCCTCGCTGCAGGGCTCTATCCAGGCCAGTTACGGATTCTTGAACACGGCCGTGGGCAAGGATTACGAGTTCGCCGGCGCCACCCTGGACGATCCGCAGTTTTTCGGCGTGGGCGATGGCATCGGTGTGCGCAAGAACGATGTCGAGTTGCGCGAGGACTTGAACAAGGCCCTGGCGGCGATTCTCGCCGACGGCACTTACGAACGGATCAACAAGAAGTACTTCGATTTCGACGTCTACGGCGCGAAATGACCGGCATGCCCGTTCAGCCCATCCAATAAGAACACTCAATAAGAAGAAGGAGAGTGAAATGCTTCTGGAAGGCTTTGGCCCGCAGATTCTGCTGGGCACCCTGGCCACCATCAAACTGGCGCTCTGGTCGCTGCTGATCGCGGTCCTGGCAGGGCTGCTCGGGGCCAGTTCCAAGCTGTCGTCCAATCGCTTGTTGCGAGCGCTGGCCACCGGCTACACGACGGTTATCCGCAGCATGCCGGACCTGGTGATCATGTTGCTGCTGTTCTTCAGCCTGCAGATGCTGCTCAACCGCATGACCGACTGGCTGGGCATCGGGCAAATCGAGATCGACCCGTTCCTGGCGGGCGTGGTGACGCTGGCGTTCATCTACGGGGCCTACTTTACCGAGACCTTCCGGGGGGCGTTCCAGGCCGTGCCGGCAGGCCAGGTCGAGGCGGCGCGGGCCTACGGCATGAGCCGTGGGCAAACCTTTCGCAAGGTGCTCCTGCCGCAAATGCTGCGCCACGCACTACCAGGCATCGGCAACAACTGGCAGGTGTTGATCAAGTCCACGGCGCTGGTATCGATCATCGGCCTGACCGATGTGGTCAAGGCCACCCAGGATGCGGGCAAGGGCTCGATGCAATTCTTTTACTTCACCCTGGTGGGCGGCCTGATCTACCTGGCGATCACCAGTGTGTCCAACGTCGTCCTGCTGTGGCTGGAGCACCGCTACTCGGTCGGTGTCAGGAAGGCCGCGCTATGAACGGTATTCTCGAAGAGTATTGGCAGGCTTACCTGTGGAGCGACGGGCCGCATTTTTCCGGGTTGGCGGTGACCTTGTGGCTGCTGATTCTTTCGGTGGTGATCGGGTTTGTGCTGGCGGTTCCGTTGTCGATCGCGCGCGTCAGTCGCAATCCGCTGCTGCGCTTGCCGGTCTGGTGCTACACCTACGTGTTTCGCGGCACGCCTTTGTACATCCAGCTGCTGTTCTTCTACACCGGGGTGTACAGCCTGCATGTGGTCCGCTCCCAGGACTTTCTCAACGCGTTCTTCCGTGACGGATTCAACTGCACGGTGCTGGCGTTCGGGCTCAATACCTGTGCCTACATGACCGAAATCTTTGCCGGCGCCATCCGGGCCACGCCCCATGGCGAAATCGAGGCGGCCAGGGCCTACGGGATGGGGCGGTGGACCCTCTATCGGCGCATCGTATTGCCGTCGGCCCTGCGTCGGGCACTGCCGTTCTTCAGCAACGAAGTGATCCTGATGCTGCATTCCACCTCAGTGGCATTTACCGCCACGGTCCCCGACTTGCTGAAGATTGCCCGTGACGTCAATTCGGCGACCTACGCCTCCTTTACCGCTTTCGGCATTGCCGGGCTGCTGTATGCCGCCAGCGCATTTTTGCTGATCTGGCTGTTTCGTCGTGGCGAACTGCATTGGCTGGCCTACCTCAAGCCGCGCACGCACTGACCCCTATTGGACTTGCTCGAATGTATAAATTGATCGTTGAAGATGTGCACAAGAACTACGGCAGCCATGAAGTCCTGAAGGGGGTATCGCTCAAGGCCCGCGCCGGCGACGTGATCAGCATCATCGGCTCCTCGGGATCCGGCAAAAGCACGTTTCTGCGCTGCATCAACCATCTCGAACAGCCATCGGCCGGGCGCATCATCGTCAATGCCGAAGAACTGCGGACCCGCCGCGATGCCAGGGGACAGCTGTGCGTGGTCGATCCCGGACAATTGCGGGTCATGCGCAGCCAGCTGTCGATGGTGTTCCAGCACTTCAATCTGTGGAGCCACATGACGGTGTTGGACAACATCATCGAGTGCCCGATGAGCGTGCTCGGCGTCGGTCGGGCGCAGGCCACGGAGCGGGCGCGGCATTACCTCGCCAAGGTCGGCCTGCCCGCCAAGGTGGAAGGGCAGTATCCGGTGCATCTATCCGGCGGCCAGCAACAGCGGGTGGCCATTGCCCGGGCGCTGGCCATGGAGCCGCAGGTGATGCTGTTCGACGAGCCGACGTCCGCGCTGGATCCCGAACTGGTCGGTGAAGTGCTCAAGGTCATGCAGCAACTGGCCGAGGAGGGCCGGACCATGGTGGTGGTCACCCATGAAATGGCGTTCGCCCGGCAGGTCTCCAACCACGTCATGTTTCTGCATCAGGGCCGGGTGGAGGAGCAGGGCGCACCGGCCAGCGTCCTGGAGTATCCGCGAAGCGAGCGGCTGCAGCAGTTCCTGGCGGGGAGCCTGAAGTAACGCTGCACGGAATGTCGCAACAGCCCATGTATACTGGTCGTGGTTAAAATGGCGAATGGGACAATTCGCCATGGCATGAGTATCCAGGGAGTTTCATGGGGCATCCGTCTAACAACGAGCGTATCGAAAAAAACCGCTACGGCGTCGCCAGGCTCAAGACTCGCTCGGCCGTGACGCTGATGATCGCCGTCTGCCTGTCGATGGTAGTGATCGTGAGCTGGGAAACCTGGAGCTCGCGCCAGTACCATCTGCATGACAAGGAAGTGGCGATGTCCAACCTTGCGCAGACTCTGGCCTCCCAGGCACAGGCGTCGATCAAGCAAGCCGACACGCTGCTGTTCACCCTGGTCGATCGCCTGGAGAACGACGGCATCGAACAGGGCCGGCTCGATCGCCTGCAACGCTTGCTGCGCGCCCAGCGCAGTGAGTTGCGTCAGCTCCATGGGCTGTTCGTCTATGACGAAACCGGCAAGTGGGTCGCCAACTCCAATGGTGCCGAGGTGGGGGGCGCGAACAACTCCGACCGTGAGTACTTCATCTATCATCGCGACCATCCCGACCGCGGCCCGCACATCGGCCCATCGATCAAGAGCCGCTCCAGCGGCGAATGGATCATGACGGTGTCACGGCGGATCAATTATCCGGACGGCCGTTTTGCCGGCGTGGCCCTGGCCACGATCTACCTCAGCCATTTCCTGCAGCTTTACGACGGCATCGACATGGGCAGGAACGGCGTGATCAACCTGATCGCCGACGATGCCAGCATCGTCGTGCGCCGGCCGTTCCACGAGGCGGAGATCGGCACCAGCCTGGCCAGGAGCCCATTGTTCACCCGCCTGTTGCCACAGGGCAGTTCGGGGACGGCAACGATGCGATCGATCGTGGATGGCGTGGAGCGAGTCGTGGGCTTTCGCCGGGTCGAGGGGTATCCGCTGATCGTCTTTACCGCGCTGAACAAGGATGAAGTCTTGGCCAGCTGGCGCCAGGAGTCCTTGCTCAGTGCGGGCATCGTCGCGTTGCTGCTCGGGGGACTGGGGGTGCTCGGCTATCGCCTGATCCGGTTGATGAAGAAGCAGGACCGCATCCAGGGCGAGTTGCTTGGCACCCAGGAGCGGCTGCTGGAGCTCAATCGCAACCTTGAGTTGCTGGCGCTGGAGGACGCGCTCACGGGCCTGGCCAATCGACGCCAGTTCGACCTGTTCATCCAGGCGGAAATGAGCCGCGCCCGCCACAACGTGTCGGGACTGGCGCTGCTGATGATCGATGTCGATCACTTCAAGCCTTTCAACGATCGTTATGGCCACCTGGCCGGCGATGAGTGCCTGCGCAAGATCGCCGGGATCATTACCGAGCACATCAAGCGCCCTGGCGATCTGGCTGCGCGTTTTGGCGGCGAGGAGTTTGCCGTGGTGCTGCCGGGGACTGACTACGTCGGCGCTTTCCTGCTGGCGGAGAAAATCCGCCATGCGGTGCAGGCCGCCAGCTTGCCGCACAGTGAAAGTCCGGATGGCAAGGTCACGGTCAGCGTGGGGGTCTGCGGGTACGATCCGGCGTCGCAAGCCCAGACCGGCGAGCTGATCGGCGCGGCCGACAAGGCGCTGTACGTGGCCAAGGCCAGCGGGCGCAACATGAGCGTGATTGCCAACTGAGGCTCAGGCAAAGCGGTCGCTGCCCTGTACCAGCCGGGTGCACAGGTAGGATTGCTTGAGCTTTTCCAGCCACCAGCCCAAAGCACGCCCGTCGTGATCACCGCGCCAGCCGGCATACAGGATGTTCGGCTCGCGCGGGTCGGCCATCTGCTTTTCAACCAGCGAGCCATTGCTCAGTAACGAGCCGACCCGGTGCCTGGGTAGCTACGTCCTGCATCAGGCGCGCCGCCTCGTTGACCAGCAATTCACCCGCCGGGGTGAGTTGCAGGCGGTAGCGCCGGCGATCGAACAGCAGGGCATCGGAGCGTTCTTCCAGTTGCCGCGCGGCATAGGACACCGTCGAGGGCGCCTTGCCGAGGTAGGCGGCGGCCCGCGACAGGCTGCCGGTCTCGCGGATCGCTTGCAGCAGCGTCAGGTCTCCAGTCGACAGCATGGACCGGGTCCTCGTGTTTGCCGTAGGCGTTACAGTCGGCGTTTCCTCTGCCGGATCAATCGAAGATAGACCAGTACGTTCAACAGCAGTACCGCACCGCCCAGTCCGAGCTGGATGGCCGGCGTCAGCCCTGCCGGGTAAATGATCGGCCACACGTAGTGTTCGATGAAGCCAGCGCCGTAGCCCGTTTCCCCTGCGGCCTGGCGCATGCTGTTTTCCCAGCGTGTCAGCGGGCAGGGCAGGTGGAACAGCTCCACCGCCACGCCCCAGGTGGCGGCAGGCAGGTGCCACATCATCAGGCGCGGCCATTTGAGCACCAGCAGGCCGCCGCCCACCACGAACACAATGAACGCCAGGTGCAACAACACCAGGCCATCGGCGGCGATTCGATAGAGCATGTCGACCTCCTGGCGCGTCGGTCCAATCGCACCATGGTACGCGGGCGGCGGCCTGGCGCTCTATCGATTGTCGCTGGCCAGCGCGCCGAGCACCTCCTTCAAACGCGTGACCATGGCCTCGCTGCTGCGTTGCATCGGCGCGCGCAGCTCATCGCCGATCAAACCTTGCAGGGCCAGCGCGGTTTTCACCGGCGCGGGATTGGGTTCGATGAACAGGCTCTGGATCAGCGGCAGCAGCTGGAAGAACGTGGCACGGGCGGCCGCCAGCTGGTGGTCGCGAACTTGTCGGTACAAGGTCACGAAACGATCGGTATGGACATGCGCCGATGCGGCAATCACGCCGGTGGCGCCCAGGCACAGGGCATTGAAGATCTGGTTGTCTTCACCGCACAGCACGTCGACCTTGCCGCTGGCCAGCAATGCCAGGGTGTTGTTCAGGTTGCCGCCACAGTCCTTGATCGCGACGATGCGCTCATGGGCGACGATGTTCAACAAGGTCCCCTGGTCGAAGGTCACGCCAGTGCGGTAGGGGATGTCGTACAGGATCAGCGGCACGCTGGAGGCATCGGCGACCGTCTGGAAAAACCTTTCGAGCCCGGCCTGGGACGGCCGGATGTAATAGGGCGGCGGCACCAGCAGGCCGGCCACCGGGCGCTTGAGAATCTCCTGCTGAAAGTGCAGCAGCTCGATCAGGTTGTTGCCGGCCAGGCCCATGACCACTTGCTCAGCCGGCACCTGCTCCAGCACCGCATCGAGCACCGCCAGCTGCTCGTGCTTGCCCATGGCCGCCGGTTCGCCGGTGGTGCCACAGACAATCAGGCCGTCGACGCCACTTTCCAGCAGATGGCTGACCAGCCGGCGCAAACCGATGAAATCGATGGCGCCATGGTGGAACGGCGTAACGAGGGGAACCCAGATACCTTGGAACGATGACATGCACTTTCTCCTGATGGTCGACCGATTTCGTCACCGTCAGAAGGGCAGGAGGAGGTAAGCAAGGGGCGGGTGGTCCGTCGCGCTCAATGTCCTGTCAGCTCATCTGACGGGACAGCGCGCCCCGGTCACATGAGCGACTGTTTCTTCGATTTGAGGGTGCGCGCAACACGAGCCTGGGCCTTGGCAGTCAAGCCAATGACACAAGCGTCGAGATTGAAGGTTGCGGACATCTTTGTTTACACCCTGAATGAGGCGCCCAGTTTTAAAAGCCGGCGGGTGGTTTGTCAATCAGGAAAATGCGGCATCGTCATGTTGAGCGAGGCAGCAGCCAGTGCAAACTGCGCAAGATTGTTCAAGCCATCGGCCGTGACTGCTGGCAAAGTCTGCGGTCTTTCCCTGGTTGCAGAGCGTTATGTCCAACTCACTCATGCCGCGCAGCGCGTGTTTACGTGGCGCCGTGGCGATCATGCCGTTATCCCTGGCGACGGCCCCCTGGGGCTTGCTGGCCGGTTCCATGGCCATCGAAGCCAACCTCACACCCCTGCAAGGCCAGGGCTTGTCGAGCATCGTGTTTGCCGGCGCCGCGCAATTGGTGGCGATCGGCATGCTCAAGGGCGGGGCCGGGATCTTTTCGATCCTGCTGACCACTTTGCTGCTGACCTCCCAGCATCTGCTCTACGGCATGAGCCTGCGTTCGGTGATCTCGCCGTTGCCGGGGCGCTGGCGCGCGGGCCTGGGCTTCTTGCTCACCGATGAACTGTTCGCCCTGGTCAGCCAGCACGACAGGCAACAGTTCAATCGCTGGTACGCCCTGGGTGTGGGCCTGACGTTCTACATCGCCTGGAACCTGTTCACCCTGGCGGGCATTGTGCTTGGCAGCAGCATTCCCGGCCTGGAACACCTGGGGCTGGACTTCTCCATCGCGGCCACCTTCATCGCCCTGATCACCCCGGTGGTGCGCAACGTGCCGACCGTGGTCTGCGTCGCGGTCTCGCTGTTCTGCTCGGTGCTGTTCAGCTACTGGCAATGGGGCTCGGCCCTGGTGCTGTCGGGGCTGGCCGGCATGACCGCCGGGTTTATCTGCAACAAATTCCATGGAGCACGCACATGATGGTCTGGGCAGTTATTTTCGGCATGGGCGTGCTGGTGTTTCTCAACCGCTATGTGTTCCTCGAACCGCGTCTGCCGGTGCGCCTGAGCAGCAATGCCCGGCAGTTCCTCGGCTTCGCCGTGCCGGGCATGCTGACCGCGATCTGCGGGCCGATCGTGTTCATGCCGGACAAGCAACTGAACCTGCAATGGGACAACCCCTACCTGATCAGTTCGCTGGTGGCCGTCGGCCTGGTGCTGTACACCCGCAACACCCTGCTCAGCATGTTGTTGAGCATGGGCTTTTTCTTTTTGCTGCGTTGGTGGCTGTAGGTGGGGCGCGGGAAATTGTTCTACGCTTGAAGTTGATGACCGATCCCTTTTCAGGAAGAGAGGTGAGCACATGGCAACAGAGCAAAAACAACCGGATCCGGATGTAGACGAGGATGAACCGACGGAAGAAGAAATCGAACAGCAGAAGCGTTCGACTCCGGACTGGAAACATCCCGACGATGGCAAGGATTTGTCGGAACCTGACCGCAAGTTCTAAGCAACCTGCGAACACTGCAACTGTGTAGGAGCGAGCTTGCTCGCGAAAAACTCGAGAACGCCGCGGGGCATCAGGTACCCCGCGTCATCGTTGACGACCATCGCGAGCAAGCCCGCTCCTACAGGGTTGCGTTTATTCCAGCAACGGCGGGAAATCAGGGTGCGTGGCCCGATAACCCAGCTTCCTGTCAATCCAGGCGTTCAGTTCGTTGACCATCACCGGGGGCTTGCCCGGATAGCTTTCGAGTATTGAACTCAGGACTTCTTTGATATTGGGAATGGAAAGCAAGTTACGGGTCTGTATGTATTGCCCGATGAAACAGTCGAGTTGGTAGTGCTCTGTCTTTGTAAGATAAATGCACGCCAGACTCGCGACTTGATCAATTGTAAAATCGTCGCGCAATTGAGTTCTCTGCAAGGCTTGATGTATGGGATTTCCTTAATTGTTGACTCTTTGGTCAATTGGTATGCCACTCGGCAATACGGCGCGAATCCTAGCGGCAGTGCCGACAAATGTATGTAAGACCATGGCGTTGTCTGACAAGCGGTGGAAGCATCAAAGTGCCATGCTTTTACAGGTGTTATTCCTTCAAAGCGTCAATCAATCCGGGCCCCTGATTCCTGACATTGCCCACCGCCTTGTCGACCCGGTACCACTCAAAAGCGCCACTTTCTTCGCCCTGTAGCAGCGCCATCTGCTCGGCACGCTCCCTGGGCGTCGCCGGGTCCAGCCATTCCCGCGCCAGTTCGGCGTTGAACACCACCGGTCGACGATCATGCACGTCCAGCATGCCGCCCGCGCTGTCGGCGGTGATGATGACAAAGCCGTCGTCGTCCCTGGGGGCTGCACCGCCCATCGGGAATTGCCCGATCGCCGCACAGAAGACCGGCCCCTGGTCGCGCCGGCGAATCAGCCAGGGTTGCCGGGTGCCGTCCCCGGCATCGACCCATTCGAACCAGTTGTCCACCGGGCAGATGGCGCGATGGGGCCAGATCGCTCGAAAGAACGGGCCGTGGGCGACTTTCTCGACCCGCGCATTGATCGGCGCCGCACGATCCTTCGCCCAGTGCGGTCGCCAGCCCCAGCGCTGCGAGTCGGCGTGCAGGCCGTCGTTCTCCAGGTGCAACAGCGCGAGCTGGGTGGTGGGCGCGGCGTTGTAGCGCCCCAGCGGCTGATCGCCGACCTGGTTGAGCAAGGCATCGGGAATGCTCAGCACCGCCACGAAATCGTGGATGCCCCGGTATTGCGACAATCGTCCACACATCGATCGAACCCTCCGGCTGGATTATTGAGCATAGATGTTTGAACAATCTGCGTTCAGCCGAGCGCTGTAGGAGCCGGCTTGCTGGCGATGCGATGGTGGCCGTAACGCCGTCATCGCGGGCTGGCCCTGGCGAACTGAGCCAACGCCCGGGCGAGCACCGGAACCAAACACTGTGTACCTTATCCAACCTCGGCCCGCCGCTGTGTGCGGGTCTGCCCCAAGGCGAAACATGAAACAGCTGCTCAAGGTTCTATCGGTGTGCACCCTGGCAGTCGGTCTGCTGGGCTGTATCGCCGCTCCCATCGAAATGACCCCGCAAACCGAACAGGCTTTGCGCGCGCAACCACCGATCCGCTTTCTGCTGACGTTCGACGACGGGCCCAGCGCCTCGAGTTTCTGGAACCCGACCGAGACCGTGCTCGACAGCCTGGCGATCAATCCTGTGCAACCCGGGATCAAGGCGGTATTTTTCGTCCAGACCCGCGCCCCACGGGCCGGCGCCAGTGACATCGGGCGGGCGGTCATGCACCGCGAACGTGATGCCGGGCATATCCTGGCCTTCCACACGGCCACGCCTTCGCACACCAATCATCGCTCCCTCGACGATCAGGAACTGGAGCAGGCGCTCAACGAGGGGGGTGCCGACATCGCCGCGATCACCGGTGCGCCGCCGACCCTGTTGCGCCCGCCATTCTGGAGCTACGACAAACGCACGTTCGCCGCCTATCAGCAGCATGGCCTGCATGTGCTGCTGACCGACCTGAGCGCCAACGACGGCAAGATCTGGGGCTTCAACGCCAGCCCCCGGCGCCGCGCCCATATGCTGCGTTCGATGTCCGAGGTGCGCGAGCGCATTGCCCGCGGCGAGCTACCGGTGGTGGATGGGGTGATTCCGGTGGTGGTGACTTTCCACGACCTCAATCGCTACACCGCCCGGCATGCCCGCGAGTACCTGCAGATCCTGCTCGACAGTGCACGGGCGACAGGGGTGAGCGTCGCCCCGATGGCGTTTTACGACGACACCGCCGCGCTGCAACGGGCCGCCATGGCGCGCACGCTGCGCGACAGTTCACAGCCGGCGCAATTACCGGGGATCTGGAACTGGATCTGGAAAGACAACAGTCATTGATGAAGTGGATATCACTAATGGACTGGCGCACATTTGGCCAAACGCATCTATTCTGATTGGATCCGTTCTGATCAACCCGCCACGGAGGCAACGGCCATGGTCGCCCTTTCAGCCCTTTGCAACATTCTGGAGTCCGGTTTTAAGCCCCTGGCCTGTCAATGCACGGAGAGCGGCGGGCTGCTGCGGATCGAGGTCTTTGATCCCGCCAGCGGGCAAGTCAAGCTGATGCTTGCCGGCGTATCGACCGAGCAGTTGACCAGCATGCGGGCCATCTCCGACTTCATCGGTGAACTGCGCACCGAGATGAGCGCCGGGCGCCGCGCCTTCGCCGGTTAAACACCGCGCGTGATCGTATGTGGCAATAGTTCGTCGATCACCCGCAAACAATGGTTCAACCCCGGTGACACGTCACCCACCCGCCGACTGAGAATGATCGGCGAGGTGGCGTTGTCTTCCAGCAGAGGGGTGAAACCGATGTCGTCACGGTGCAGCAACTGCACCGAGGCCGGCACCAGGGTGATGCCTATCCCGGCCCCCACCAGCCCGATCGCCGTCTGCAGCTCGTTGGTCCATTGCGCCACGTGGATGCTCACCCCATAGGATTCAAACAGCGCGATCACGTGGTCGGCGTAGCTGGGGCGCGGGTTGCCGGGGTACAGCACGAAGGGCTCCTTGGCCAGGTCGCGCAGGCTGACAGGGCCCGCCAGCAACGGGTGACCGGCGGGCAGGGCGGCCACCAGGCGGTCTTCGGTGAGCACGGTCTGGACGATGGCCGGGTCGTCGATGCGGATGCGGCCGAAACCGACGTCGATGCGCCCGGCCTTGAGGGCCTGGACCTGCTGCAGCGTGGTCATCTCCGACAGCCCGAGTTCCAGCTCCAGCGGCTCGCCGCTGCGCAAGCGGCGAATCAATTGCGGCAGCACGCCGTAGAGCGTCGATGGCGCAAAGCCGATTCCCAGCCAGGTCTTTTCCCCCAGGCCAATGCGTCGCGTGTTGTCGCAGACCTTGTGCAACTGGTCGAGCAGGGCGGTGGAGTGCTCATGGAAAAAACGCCCGGCGTCGGTCAGCTTCAGCGGCCGGCCGCGCTCGAGCAGCATCACCCCCAGTTCATCCTCCAGTTGCTGGATCTGCCGGCTCAAGGGCGGCTGGGCGATGTGCAGCCGTTCGGCGGCGCGGGTGAAATTGAGGGTTTGAGCCAACACCTGAAAGTAACGCAGGTGACGCAGTTCCATGGAGCCTCCGGATCTTCAGCGGTTGCATACCTTGAAGGTATCAAGCCAGACCAATTCTATATTGGCCGCCCGGAAAATGCCGTATGAGAATCGGGCTCAGAACTTCAAGAACCTGACGGGTATCGAAATGCTTGCTACAGCCATTGAATCGATCGAGACGATCATCGTCGATCTGCCGACCATCCGTCCGCACAAGCTGGCGATGCACACCATGCAGAACCAGACCCTGGTGGTGATTCGCGTGCGCTGTGCCGATGGCATCGAAGGCATCGGCGAATCCACCACCATCGGTGGCCTGGCCTATGGCAACGAAAGCCCCGACAGCATCAAGACCAACATCGACAAACACTTCGCGCCTTTGCTGATCGGCCAGGACAGCAGCAATGTGAATGCCGCGATGTTGCGCCTCGAGCGCAGCATCCGTGGCAACACCTTCGCCAAGTCCGGCCTGGAAACCGCGCTGCTCGACGCCTTGGGCAAACGCCTGGGCCTGCCGGTCAGCGAGTTGCTGGGCGGCCGCGTGCGTGACTCGCTGCCCGTGGCCTGGACCCTGGCCAGCGGCGATACCGAGAAGGACATCGCCGAAGCGGAAAAAATGCTCGACCTGCGCCGCCACCGTATCTTCAAGCTGAAGATCGGGGCCGGCGAGGTCAATCGCGACCTGGCCCACGTGATCGCGATCAAGAAAGCCCTCGGCGATCGCGCGAGCGTTCGGGTCGACGTCAACCAGGCCTGGGACGAAGCGGTGGCATTGCGCGCCTGCCGAATCCTGGGCACCAATGGCATCGACCTGATCGAGCAGCCGATCTCGCGCAACAACCGCGCCGGCATGGCACGCCTGAATGCCATGAGCCCGGCGCCGATCATGGCCGACGAATCCATCGAGTGCGTGGAAGATGCCTTCAACCTGGCACGCGAAGGCGCGGCCTCGGTGTTTGCCCTGAAGATCGCCAAGAACGGCGGCCCACGCGCCGTGTTGCGCACCGCCTCGATCGCCGAAGCGGCCGGGATCGCCCTGTACGGCGGCACCATGCTCGAAGGCGGAATCGGCACCATGGCCTCGGCCCATGCCTTTGTCACCCTGAACAAACTGGCGTGGGACACCGAGCTGTTCGGCCCGCTGCTGCTGACCGAGGACATCCTCAGCGAGCCGCTGGTCTATCGCGATTTCGAACTGCATGTCCCCAACACGCCGGGCCTGGGCCTGAGCCTGGATGAGGAGCGCCTGGCGTTCTTCCGTCGCGACAAGACTATTCATCAAGCCTGAGGAGAGCATTATGCTGTTCCACGTAAAAATGACCGTGAACCTGCCGGTCGACATGAATCCCGAAGCGGCGGCCAGGCTCAAGGCCGACGAAAAGGCCCTGGCCCAGCGCCTGCAAGAGCAGGGCAAGTGGCGTCATCTGTGGCGCATCGCCGGGCACTATGCCAACTACAGCGTGTTCGATGTCGACAGCGTCCAGGAACTGCATGACCTGCTGATGCAACTGCCGCTGTTTCCGTACATGGCCATCGAGATCGACGCGATGTGCCGGCATCCTTCTTCCATCCGTGACGACGACCGCTGAGCCCAGCCTGTCCAGCGCTACGCTAATAATTACAAGATGAGGAACCCCTGATGAACGTAAAGATTTCCCACACTGCCGAAGTCCAGAAATTTCTCGAAGAGGCCAGCGGCCTGCACAACGATGCCGGCAGCCCACGCACCAAGGCCTTGATCTACCGCATCCTGCGTGACTCGGTGAACATCATCGAAGACCTGGCCGTGACCCCGGAAGAGTTCTGGAAAGCGGTCAACTACCTGAACGTGCTGGGTGCGCGCCAGGAAGCCGGGCTGGTGGTGGCCGGTCTTGGCCTTGAGCACTATCTTGACCTGCTGATGGACGCCGAAGACGAGCAGGCCGGCAAGTCCGGCGGCACCCCGCGCACCATCGAAGGCCCGCTGTACGTGGCCGGTGCACCGCTGTCCCAAGGCGAAGCCCGTCTGGATGACGGCGTCGACCCGGGTGTGACCCTGTTCATGCAAGGCCGCGTGTTCAACACCGCTGGCGAGCCCCTGGCCGGTGCCGTGGTCGACGTGTGGCACGCCAACACCGGTGGTACCTACTCGTACTTCGACCCTACGCAATCGGATTTCAACCTGCGTCGCCGCATCGTCACCGATGCCGAAGGCCGCTACCGTTTCCGCAGCATCGTGCCGTCGGGTTATGGCTGCCCACCGGACGGTCCGACCCAGCAACTGCTCGATCAACTGGGCCGTCATGGCCAGCGCCCGGCGCACGTGCACTTCTTCATTTCCGCGCCGGACCATCGCCACCTGACCACCCAGATCAACCTGGATGGTGAGAAATACCTGCATGACGATTTCGCCTACGCCACCCGTGACGAGCTGATCGCCAAGATCACTTTCAGCGACGATCAACAGCGCGCGGCGGCCCATGGTGTGAGCGGTCGTTTTGCCGAAATCGAGTTCGATTTCACCCTGCAGTCGACCGCCCAGCCTGAAGAGCAGCAGCGTCACGAGCGGGTTCGCGCACTGGAAGACTGATAGCAACCCCCCTTGTGGGAGCGGGCTTGCTCGCGAAGGCGGTTTAACATTCAACACTTATGTTGACTGTCACTCCGCCTTCGCGAGCAAGCCCGCTCCCACAAGGGGTTTCGGTTAACGGTCTGGATTATCCCGAGCGAATGACCCAGTGTTCTAGAATGTCCCGACGCAAACCATAATAACAACGAGAGTGACCCGATGATGCAAACTCAACTGTTGAGTCAGCGCAGCAGAGTATTCGACCAGGCCGACCCCTACGCGGTGTCTGGCTACGTCAATCAGCACGTCGGTAATCACTGCATCCTCATGCCCCGAGCCGGCCGCCCGCTGGCCAGCCTCGATCATCGTAAATTCGCCAGTCTCGACCTGTGCCGCATCAGCTACGGCGCCAGTGTGCGGGTGACCTCCGGTGCGCTGGAGAGCATTTACCACCTGCAAGTGCTGCTGCGCGGCAACTGCCTGTGGCGCGGTCACGGCCAGGAGCACTACTTCGCCCCCGGCGAACTGTTGCTGATCAACCCCGACGATCCGGTGGACCTGACGTATTCCGCCGATTGCGAAAAATTCATCCTCAAAGTCCCCACCCGTTTGTTCGAGTCCGTCTGTGATGAGCAGCGCTGGCGCTATCCGGGGCAGGGCGTGCGGTTCCTGGAAAACCGTTATCAGCTCAATGAACTGGAAGGCTTCGTCAATCTGCTGGCGATGATCTGCCAGGAGGCCGAATCCAGCGAGCAGATCCCCAGGGTGCAGGAGCATTACACGCAAATCATCGTCAGCAAGATGCTCAGCCTGATGAAGACCAACGTCTGTCGCCTTGAACTGGGCTCGCAGACGGCCACCTTCGAGGCGATTGCCGATTACATCGCCAATAACCTCAAGCAGGACATCGACAGCGAAGAGCTGGCGCGCCAGGCGCACATGAGCTTGCGCTCGTTGTATGGCCTGTTCGAACGCAACGCCGGCCTGACGCCGAAAAACTACCTGCGCCAGAAACGCCTGGAACGCATCAACGCCTGCCTGAGCGACCCGACCTGCAACGTGCGCAACGTCACCGAAGTGGCGATGGACTACGGCTTCCTGCACCTGGGCCGGTTCTCCGACAGCTACCGCAAGCAGTTCGGCGAGTTGCCGTCCGACACCCTCAAGCGCCGCCACTGAGTCAACCCGACCCCCTGTAGGAGCTGGCTTGCCAGCGAAGGCGGCGTATCAGGCGACATTGAAGTTGCCTGACCCACCGCTTTCGCTGGCAAGCCAGCTCCTACAAGGGGGGGCGGTGTCCATCCCAAGCCCCTGCACAAAACGGATAAAGGTCTGCACCCCGCGGATAGTCCGCCCCATCGCCCCGTCCTAGCATGACCCCTGCCTGGACAATAACAATGGAGGCGGCGGCCATGACCCTGCGACCCGAATATTTGCAATCCCTGCTTGAAGACGATCCAGAGCAGGGCCTCTATCGCTGCAAACGCGAGATGTTCACCGACCCCCGGTTGTTCGATCTGGAGATGGAACACATCTTCGAAGGCAACTGGCTGTACCTGGCGCACGAAAGCCAGATCCCCAACATCAACGATTTCTACACCACCACCATGGGGCGCCAGTCGATCTTCATCGCGCGCAACAAGGACGGTGTACTCAACGCCTTCATCAACGCCTGCAGTCATCGCGGCGCGACCCTGTGCCGGCACAAGTCCGGCAACAAAAGCTCATACACCTGCCCGTTCCACGGCTGGACGTTCAACAACTCCGGCAAGCTGCTCAAGGTCAAGGACCCGGCCAACGCCGGCTACCCGTCGAGCTTCAACTGCGAAGGCTCCCACGACCTGACCAAGGTGGCGCGCTTCGAGTCCTATCGCGGTTTCCTGTTCGGCAGCCTCAAGGCCGATGTGCTGCCGCTGGTCGAGCACCTGGGCGAGTCGGCGAAGATCATCGACATGATCGTCGACCAGTCCACCGACGGCCTGGAAGTGCTGCGCGGTTCTTCCAGCTACATCTACGAAGGCAACTGGAAACTCACCGCCGAAAACGGTGCCGACGGTTACCACGTCAGCTCCGTGCACTGGAACTATGCTGCCACCCAGAACCAGCGCAAACAGCGTGAAGCCGGTGACACCAACCCGACCATGAGCGCCGGCAGCTGGGCCAAGCAGGGCGGTGGTTTCTACTCCTTCGACAAGGGCCACATGCTGCTCTGGACCCGCTGGGCCAACCCCGAGGACCGTCCGCTGTACGAGCGTCGCGATGAGCTGGCGCAAGATTTCGGCAAGGCCCGCGCCGACTGGATGATCGAGAACTCGCGCAACCTGTGCCTGTACCCCAACGTCTACCTGATGGACCAGTTCAGCTCGCAGATCCGTATCGCCCGGCCGATCTCGGTCAACCGCACCGAAATCACCATCTACTGCATCGCCCCCAAGGGCGAAAGCGATCACGCGCGTTCGAGCCGGATTCGTCAGTACGAAGACTTCTTCAACGTCAGCGGCATGGCCACGCCGGACGACCTGGAAGAGTTCCGCTCCTGCCAGACCAGCTACCAGGGCAGCGTTACCACCTGGAACGACATGTCCCGTGGCGCCGAACACTGGATCGAAGGCGCTGATGACGCGGCCAAGGAAATCGACCTGCACCCGCTGCTCAGCGGCGTGCGCACCGAAGACGAAGGCCTGTTCGTGCTGCAACACAAGTATTGGCAGCAGACCATGCTCAAGGCCCTGGCGGCCGAGCAGTCGAAACTGATCGTCGTGGAGGATGTGTTATGACCATTTCCTATGAAGCGGTGCGCGATTTCCTCTATCGCGAAGCACGCTACCTCGATGACCGCCAGTGGGACGAGTGGCTGGAACTGTATGCCCCCGACGCGACCTACTGGATGCCGTCCTGGGACGACAACGACGAACTGACCGAAGACCCGCAGCGGGAAATCTCGCTGATCTGGTACGGCAACCGCACCGGCCTCGAAGACCGCATCTTCCGCATCAAGACCGAGCGTTCCAGTGCCACCGTGCCGGACACCCGCACCTCCCACAACATCAGCAACATCGAGCTGCTGGAACAAGCCGACGGCCTGTGCAAGGTGCGCTTCAACTGGCACACCCTGAGCTTTCGCTACAAGACCGTCGACAGCTATTTCGGCAGCAGTTTCTACACCCTTGACGTACGCGGTGAAAACCCGCTGATCAAGGCCAAGAAAGTGATCCTGAAGAACGACTACGTTCGCCAGGTCATCGATGTTTACCACTTGTGAGGCTGCCGTCATGACCCATTCCATTGCGTTCAACTTCGAAGACGGCGTCACCCGGTTCATCGACGCCAGTGCCGGCGAAACCGTGGCCGATGCCGCGTACCGCCAGGGCATCAATATTCCGCTGGACTGCCGTGACGGCGCCTGCGGCACCTGCAAGTGTTTTGCCGAAGCGGGCAGCTACGACCTGGGCGATGAGTACATCGAAGACGCCTTAAGCCCCGAAGAAGCCGGGCAAGGTTATGTCCTGACCTGCCAGATGCGCGCCAAGAGCGATTGCGTGGTGCGGGTGCCGGTGTCCTCGGATGTCTGCCGCACCAGCCAGGCCAGCTATGACGCTACCATCAGCGCCGTGCGCCAGTTGTCCGACAGCACCATAGCCCTGTCGATCAAGGGCGAGTCCTTGAGCAAGCTGGCGTTCCTCCCGGGTCAGTATGTGAACCTGGGCATTCCCGGCAGCGAGCAGACCCGCGCCTATTCGTTCAGCTCATTGCAGCGCGACGGTGAAGTCAGCTTCCTGATTCGCAACGTGCCCGGCGGCCTGATGAGCAGCTTCCTCACCGGCATGGCCAAGGCCGGCGACAGCATGAGCCTGGCCGGGCCCCTGGGCAGTTTCTATCTGCGCGATATCCGCCGGCCGTTGTTGCTGCTGGCGGGCGGCACCGGGCTGGCGCCGTTCACCGCGATGCTGGAGAAGATCGCCGAGCAGGGCAGTGAACACCCGCTGCACCTGATCTACGGCGTGACCCACGATTTCGACCTGGTGGAACTCGACCGCCTGGAAGCCTTCGCCGCCCGCATCCCCAACTTCACCTACAGCGCCTGCGTGGCCAGCCCCGACAGCCAGCACCCGCGCAAGGGCTACGTGACCCAGCACATCGAACCCAAGCACTTGAACGATGGCGACGTAGATCTGTACCTGTGCGGCCCGCCGCCGATGGTCGAAGCGGTCAGCCAGTTCATCCGTGAGCAGGGCATTGCGCCGGCCAATTTCTACTACGAGAAATTCGCCGCCAGCGCGGCCTGAACCCACTCCATACGACGACGCCTCCCCTGTAGGAGCTGCCGCAGGCTGCGATCTTTTGATTTTGTTTTTTACAATCAAGATCAAACGATCGCAGCCTGCGGCAGCTCCTACAGGGGGCGGCGTGTGAGGTACACATGAACAGATTCCACGACAAAGTCGCGCTGATCACCGGGGCGGCCCAGGGCATCGGGCGGTGCGTTGCCGAGCGCATGGCCGCTGAAGGCGCGAAGCTGATCCTGGTCGATCGCTCGGACCTGGTGTTCGAAGTGCAGCAACAACTGGCCCCGCACAGCCAGGTCCTGGCACTGACCGCCGACCTTGAGCAATACGAGGAATGCAACCGGGTCATGCAAACCGCCATCGAGCGTTTCGCTCGTCTCGATGTGCTGGTCAACAACGTCGGCGGCACCATCTGGGCCAAGCCGTTCGAGCACTACGAAGCGGCGCAGATCGAGGCCGAGGTGCGCCGTTCGCTGTTCCCGACCCTGTGGTGCTGCCATGCCGCCTTGCCGTACATGTTGGAGCAGGGCAGTGGCGCTATCGTCAACGTGTCGTCGATCGCCACCCGCAGCGTCAACCGTGTGCCCTACGGCGCAGCAAAGGGCGGGGTGAATGCGCTGACCGCGTGCCTGGCGTTCGAAACCGCCGGTCGCGGCGTTCGGGTCAACGCCACAGCACCCGGCGGCACCGAGGCACCGCCGCGGCGAGTGCCGCGCAATGCGGCCGAGCAGACTGAGCAAGAGAAGGTCTGGTACCAGCAGATCGTCGATCAGACCCTCGACAGCAGTTTGATGAAGCGTTACGGCACGCTGGATGAGCAGGCCGGCGCCATTCTGTTCCTCGCCAGCGACGAGGCGTCCTACATCACCGGCATGGTCATGCCGGTGGGCGGTGGCGATCAGGGCTGAGGCGGGTGAGCTACAGGCGACGCCGAAATGCGCTGATGATCCGCAGCGTGGCGTCGCTGGGGTTGAGGTTTTGCACCGAATCCAGCGGGTACCAGAGGCAATCGAAAATCTCGTTTAGCGGTCGCGCCTGCTCCGCATCGAGCAACGATGCTTCGTAGACATGGTGTCGGGTGCCCCCTGTTTCGAGTTCCATCAGGTACAGCATATCCTCGGCGCCCAGCCCTGTTTCTTCCTGCAACTCGCGCAATGCAGCATCCTGCACGGTCTCACCGCGCTCGACCTTGCCGCCGGGCAACATCCAGCGACTTCTGGCCTTGCGCACCATGAGGATATGGCGGTCGTGCTCGCAAATGACGGTTGCACGTACTTTCATCTATTCACAATCCAGGCTGTCACATAAGTGTAACAAAAATGCAATATTCGGGCCGTAATCCATTGCAAGCTTTCCTGGACATTTTGAACAACAAAGGTGTCTAAAAGTGCAATCTCGCTGCCACTGGCCTGACTCGACGTCTGGTCGGCCTCTTCACGGCAGGGGGGTGTAAGGTAGGCAAGTCAACCCTGTGATCACTGCCAAGATGGAGGTGACTATGAGCGTTCCGATGTTGAACAAGATGCACATGAACGGCTATGACGTACTGAGTGTGAACAACGGCCCATGGCGGGTCTGCACCCAGGGCGACCGGCTGGGCTCGTTTGCCAGTCGGGAAGAGGCGCTGGCCTTTGCGGCTGCGCTGCCGGGTTATAAAGCCCGCTCAACCAAGCCTCGCAATCAGCAAGCGACATGAAGGCAGGCTCAAGGCCCAGGTCCTATGGAAACCGGGTCTTGATTGCGCAACCAATGTGGGAGCGAACAGCTCCCACAATTGATCCCTGTAGAACTCGACAAAAATAATCTGCAAGAAAACCCGGCGCCGTTGCACAGAAGGGGACTGGTCCCCGATCCGAGCAACGCCATGCCCCATTACTTCGACAACGCCCACCGTGTAGAAATCGACACCTTGCGCCAACGCCTGACCGCTCGCACCGAGTGGCCGACCTGGTTGCTGCTGATCGGCGTTTACGCCGGCTGGTTCGGCATCATGCTGGGCAGTCACTGGTTGGGCCTGTGGTGCAGCACGTTGTTGTTGATCCCGTTGCTGGTGCTCTGGTTGTCGCTGCAGCACGAACTGCTGCACGGTCATCCCACCCGCTGGGTATGGCTGAACAAGATCCTCGGCTACGCGCCGTTCGCCGTGTGGTATCCCTACACCCTGTATCGCGACAGCCATCTGTTGCATCACCGCGATGAAGACCTGACCCTGCCGGGCCGTGATCCGGAAAGCCGCTACCTGAGCGCCGGGCAGTGGCAGGGCAGTTCAGTGTTCGAACGAGGCCTGCACTGGCTGAACAAAACCGTGCTGGGGCGTTTCCTCCTGGGCGCTCCGCTGGCTTTGCTGGCGCTGGCAAGGGAAGAACTGCAGCGTTTGAAGGCGGGTGAGCGACAGGCCTGGTTGATGTGGTTGAGCCACGGCACGTTGACCCTGTTGATGTTGCTGTTCATCGCCCGCTACAGCGTGCTGCCGGTGTGGCATTACCTGTTGCTGGTCAGCGTGCCGGCGCTGTCGATTGCCATGATTCGCTCCTACTACGAACACCGGCCCCATGCCGCGCCCGAGCACAGGACGGTCCTCAATGAAGCCGCCTGGCCGTGGCGCTGGCTGTTCCTGAACCTCAACCTGCACCTGGTGCACCACGATTTGCCGGGGCTGCCCTGGTACGACTTGCCCCGCGCTTATCAGGCGCGTCGCGAGCAATGGCTGGCGCGCAGCGGCGGGTTTCTGGTGCAGGGTTATGGCCAGTTATGGCGCCGGCACGGGGTGAAGGCCATCGACAGCCCGCGGCACCCTTTTCACTGATTGCGAATGAATTCCCTGTGGGAGCGAGCTTGCTCGCGAAGAGGCCATGACATCCAACATTGATGTGCCTGCCACGCCGCTATCGCGAGCAAGCTCGCTCCCACATTTGAATGTCGTTGTATTGGAATATTTCGATGACACAACACCTGGCTGAATTACTGATGTACGTCGCCCCCGAACCGGTCCGCCAAGCCAACGAGCGCTGGCTGACAGATATCCTCGAGCGGCTGGGCGCCACCCGCCGCAACGCCGAAGGCCTTGCGCTGATGGACCTGTGGCTGTCGCCGCACTTGCTGCTGACGCAAACCTGCGGCTACCCGCTGATGACCGTGTTGCGTGGGCGAGTGCGGGTCATCGGTCGTCCTCGTTACGAACTGCCGGACGCCAGCGGCGGCAATCATTGCAGCCTGTTGCTCAGTCGCGCCGATGATCCACGGCGCAGCCTGCCGGCTTTTCGCGGCAGCCGTGGCGTGATCAACGGCGAAGATTCCAACAGCGGCATGAACCTGCTGCGTCACCGCCTGGCTGCGCTGCAGCGAGAGGGGCAGTTTTTTGCCCGTGTCGGAATCAGCGGCAGCCACCGGGAAAGCCTGCGCTGGGTGCGTGAAGACAAAGCGGACCTGGCGGCCATCGACAGCGTGACCTTTGCCTATCTGGCGCGACACGCCGAAGACGAAGTGGCTGGCTTGCGAATAGTCGGTCGCAGTGCATTCAGCCCGACCTTGCCGTTCATTACGGCCGCGAGCGCCACCGATGCACAGGTCGCGGAGCTGCAGCAGGTGATGAACATGACGCTGCAGCAATTGCCCGAAGTCCGCGAAATCCTCGGTCTGCAAGAGGTATTGCCGGCCAGCGAAAGCGACTATCAAATCGTTCTCGACTATCAGCGAGAGGCCGAGGATTTGGGGTACGGACGATTAAGGTAGGCAGGATCTTCACCTGTAGGAGTTGTCTCGCGAAGCGAGGCTGCGATCTTTTGATCTTAAAAAGGAATATAAAAATTCTTTTTTAGTATTATTAATGAATAAGGCTACTTGCTAGGATCGCGCCACCGGATCACCGGACATTCTGCGACCCCTAACCTTGGAGCCTCTATGTCCGGCACCGACCTTTCCCATCGCAACGACATGGGCGCATTGTTCCGCGCCCATCACCCTTGGCTGTGCGCTCGGTTGCGCCGGCACCTGGGCGCCAGTTCCAGCGTCGAAGACATTGCGGCCGAGACCTTCCTGCAGTTGCTCGAATCGCCAGCACTGACCCCGATCCGCGAGCCCCGCGCCTTGCTCACCACCATTGCCCAGCGCTTGCTCTATCAGCTGTGGCGCCGTCGCGACCTGGAACGCCAGCACCTCGAACAGTTGCAACAGGTTGATCAACAGCAAGCGATCTCGCCGGAAGAACAGGCGCAACTGACCCAAACATTGCATGGCCTCGACCGCACCCTTGAACGCTTGCCGGGCAAGGTTCGGGCGACCTTCCTGTTGTCGCGAGTCGACGGCCTGTCCTACCCGCAGATTGCCGCCCGATTGGGCATTTCCCAACGCTCGGTCAGCGATTACATGACGCGCTCCCAAGCCCTGTGTGCCCGGCACAGCGCCAACCAACCCTTGAATTCCCTGAACTGGAGGTCTGCATGAAATCGCTCAAAACCTTGCTCGGCAGTTCGCTGCTGGCCCTGAGCCTGGTGGCAACCCAGGTTCCGGCTACAGAAAAAGCCACGCCGATCCACTTCGGCGACATCACCTGGGAAAGCGGCAGCCTGATCACCGAGATCCTGCGCTTGATCGTCGAGACAGGTTACGGCTACCCGACCGATACCTTGCCGGGCAGCACCGTCAGCCTCGAAGCGGCACTGGCCAAAAACGATATCCAGGTGATCGGCGAAGAGTGGGCCGGGCGCAGTCCGGCGTGGGTCAAAGCCGCTGCGCAGGGCAAAGTGTTCGGTCTGGGCGACACGGTCAAAGGCGCCACCGAAGGCTGGTGGGTGCCGGAATACGTGATCAAGGGCGACCCTGAACGTGGCATCAAGCCCCTGGCCCCGGAACTGAAATCCGTCGCCGACCTGACCCGTTACAAGGACGTGTTCCGCGACCCGGAAGACCCGGGCCGCGGACGCTTCCTCAACAGCCCGACCGGCTGGACCTCTGAGATCGTCAACAGCCAGAAACTCAAGGCCTATGGCCTGACCGACAGCTTCGTCAACTTCCGCACCGGATCGGGTGCGGCACTGGATGCCGAGGTGGCGTCGTCGATCCGTCGCGGCAAACCGGTGCTGTTCTACTACTGGTCGCCCACGCCGCTGCTGGGGCGTTTCAAACTGGTGAAACTCGACGAGCCGGCGTTCGACGCCGAAGCCTGGAAGACCTTGGCCGACGCCAACAACCCGCATCCAAAGGGCACCCGGTCAATGCCGGCGAGCCTGGCGATCGGCGTGTCCGCGCCTTTCAAGGCGCAGTACCCGGACCTGGTGGCGTTCTTCGAAAAGGTCGACCTGCCGATCGACCTGCTCAACCATACCCTCGGCCAAATGAGCGAAAAGCGCCTGCAACCGCGTCAGGTGGCAGAAGCCTTCCTGCGGGATCAGCCGCAGGTCTGGAAGGGCTGGGTGCCGGAGGAGGTGGCTGAGCGTGTCACCGCGAAATTGTAAGCGGGTTTTCTGAATCGGTGCTGCAGCCCGCCAGCACCGTGATCAGGGTAGCGAGGATGCAGAGTGCCCTTTTCACCCCATGCCCCCCGCTATTAGGCCTTGTGTCGACTGATGATCTTGGCCTTCACTTCCTCGGCATAACCCGACAGCCGTTGTTCATCGCCCTGGAACAAATCGCACAGGCGCTTCACGGCTTCGGCGTCGACCTCGTTGCCTGACAGGCGCAATCGTTCGGCGATGCGCAACAGCTCAACCGCCGACCAGCGCAGGTCCGATGCCAGCCCTTGCAGATCACGCCGAAGCGTTTGTTCATGTTCGTTAAGCCACATGACTGATCTCCCGTAACTTCGTGCTACGAAATTTTAGACCCATTCCCGCGGCGGGGCGTAGTGTTCTTCTGATGCCAAAGGGCTACCTTTGGTCGGGAATTCTGCGCCCTTCGCAAGATTCGCTGTTGTTTGCTGTCGTATTGAAGTGCCGACATTTTACCAGGGCAGGGTCCATTCAAAATGACGACAACCGATGACTTCCGGGCGCATGCCCAGGAACTGAAGGCCGATCTGGATGCGGCCACCAGCGAAATGATGAAGCTGATTTCCGAGCACCAGTTCAGCGGGGCGGAATGGGAGCGGGTCAGTTTATGGCAACACGAAGCCTTCGAACGATGGACGACTTATCTCAACGAGCGAACCTACCCGGACACCGGCGATCAAAGCGTCGGTCACTGAGGCTCGATGCAACAAAATGGCTGTCAGCGCGGCAACAGGCTACATTTTATTTTTTCAGGTTTAAGGATGCTTCATGAGTCGAGTGTTGATGGGGGGAGTGGTAATGGCGTTGCTGGCGGGGTGTTCGTTGCCCGCGTCCCTGGTGCCAGGGGAGCCGAACTACAATAAGCCGAGCGACAAATTACCCAAGGAAGTAGCAGCGTGTGTATTGCCGGCATGGCAAAAAGAGATCGCCAAGACGACCCAGACATCGATTTCCAACGGCTACCGGATCACCGCGCCGAGCATCATAACCGCCGATGAAGTGCTGGATATCGTCAAGTACAAGGACGGCAGTCGGGTTTCGCTTTACCAGGGGCCGCCGTGGGCAAAGTCAGGGGTCATGCGCCAGGCGGTGCGGGACTGCCTGTAGGGTTCAGCCGTCGATCTCGGTGACCTGGATAAGCTGATCGACATTGCCCTGGGCACTCGCGGTGCCTTTCTTTTCCCGCCGATCATTCATCCAGCTCTCGACCTGCGCATTGAACTGCGCCGGTGCTTTTCGCCCGACCCTCCTGGCGATGTCCAGGATGGTCTGCTGGGCGAGGGCTTCTTCCATGCGCTTCTGCGCAGTCAACATGGCGCCGTGCACCGAGCAATGGCCGTCCACTGCCCATTCGGGCACCTCGCCTGCAAATAACGCACAGCGACCGCGGATTTCCCGACATTCGAAAATGGCCTTGGCCCCGTCGATGGCATTGACGATGTCCAGCAGGCTGATCTCATCGGCCGGCCGCGCCAGCTTGAAGCCGCCACGCACGCCTTCGGTGGCGACCACCAGTTTTGCCTTGGCCAGTTTGGTGAAGATTTTTGCCAGATAGTCCAGCGGCACGCCTTGCAACTCTGCAAGGTCCCGCACGCTCGCCTCGCGGGTCTCACCACCATTGCCCACCAGGAAAATCAGGCAGTGAATGCCGTACTCGACACCCGCGCTGTAAAGAGACATATCGATCTCCGACTAATGTAGTCGCAAATATTAGCAGCTGACCCTTAGCCGGGCAACGATCGCGATTTTTCTCCAGGCGCTGCAAAGGCCTTCCAGGCTGCGGATTCAGCGCGGTTTGGCCGCTGTATCGATGGGATCGATTCGAACCATTGAGAAAAACATCTTGCTCGATTTAACTACGATCAATAAAGTCGTAGTTATCAGGTCGGGAGCGAACGCGGCATCCAAGCGAATGCGAGTGCCAACCCCCTGAGCCCATTTCATTGCCTGTTTTTCCCCTGGAGTTAAAAATGAAACAACGCATCCTGGTAATTGGCGCAGGTTTTGGTGGCATGTGGACCGCTTTGAGCGCTACTCGCCTGTTCGATATCCACGGCCACAATGACGTTGAGGTGACGGTGCTGGCGCCTCAAGCCGAACTGCGTGTGCGACCGCGCTTCTACGAGTCGAACGCCCACCAGCTGGCCGCGCCGATCGGCGAACTGTTCGATGAGATCGGCGTGCGGTTTATCAAGGGCGCCGCCGAGACCATCGACGTCGAGCAGAAACGTGTCGGGTATGTTGATGCCCAGGGCGAAAAACAGGTCTGCATCTACGACAAACTCGTTCTGGCCACCGGCAGCCGTCTCGCCCTGCCGGACACCCCGGGTGTGGTCGAGCATGCGTTCGACGTCGACCAGATCGAACAGGCCATGCGCCTGGAAGCCCACCTCAAGTCCCTGGTCAACCAGCCGCAGAGCCAGTCTCGCAACACGGTCGTGGTCGCCGGCGGTGGCTTCACCGGCATCGAAACGGCGACTGAAATGCCCACCCGTTTGCGCGCTATCCTGGGGGAGGGGGCGGACATCAACGTGATCATCGTCGATCGTGGTAATAAGGTCGGCGGCTCCATGGGCCCGCAAATCGCCGAGAAGATTGCCGAAGCCAGTGAGGAAACCGGGGTGAAATGGCACCTCAACGCCTCAGTGGTCGCCGTCGATGAAAACGGCGTGACCCTGTCCGACGGCCAGCGCATCGACGCCAGGACCGTGATCTGGACCACCGGCGTGCGTGCCAGCTCGCTGACCGAGCAGATCCCCGCCGAACGCGACCACCTGGGCCGACTGCACGTCGACGCTCACCTGCAAGTCATCGGCCAGCCTGACATCTTCGCCACCGGCGACGTGGCTTACGCGGCCAGCGATGACATCGGCAACCATGCACTGATGACTTGCCAGCACGCCATCGTGCTGGGCCGTCATGCCGGCAACAACGTTGCCGCACAGATCCTCGGCGTGGACCCGACACCGTACAGCCAGCCGAAATACGTGACCTGCCTGGACCTGGGGGCGTGGGGAGCGGTGTACACCGAAGGTTGGGACCGACAGGTCAAGCTGACCCGGCAGGAAGGCAAGTCGCTGAAGACCCAGATCAACACCGTGTGGATCTACCCACCGGCGGCGAACCGTGAAAGCGCCTGGGCGGCAGCGGATCCGTTGATTCCGATTGCGTGAATGGGGTGAGGTTGTGTGATTGAAAAAATCCCGTCCGGAATATCCGGGCGGGATTTCTAAATGCAAATGGACATTTCTCCGTAGGAGCCGGCTTGCTGGCGATGCGATGGTGGCCGTTATGCTGCCTTCGCTGGCAAGCCAGCTCCTACAGGATCTGCGGGGTATGTTGGGTTTGTGGCATGACGCGCCTCTTTGGGTCCGGCTTGCTGGCGATGCGATGGTGGTCATGATGCTGCCTTCGCTGGCAAGCCAGCTCCTACAGGTTTTCGGGTGCCTGCGGATTGTGGGGCAGTACACAAATCTGTAGGAGCCGGCTTGCTGGCGATGCGAGGGTGGCCGTTATGCTGACTTCGCTGGCCCAGCACCTACGGGGAAAGACAAAGAGCCCTTCGAAATCATTCTTTGTCGCTACCGTAGTTCATGATCGACAACAACCGGATCGGTACCTGCACCAACTCCTCCGGCCCATGGGGAATTTCCCCTTCGAAGGTCAGGCTGTCCCCGGCCTCCATGCGATACAGCTGATTGCCATGGCGATAAATCAACTCACCTTCCAGCAAATGCAAAAACTCCGTCCCCGGGTGGGAGAAGGTCGGAAACTCTTCACTGGCGTCATCCATGCTCACCATGTAGGCCTCGAAACTCTTCTTCGGGCCACGGGTGTGATTGAGCAAATGGTAGGTATGACCTTTCTCGGTCCCGCGGCGAACCACCTCCATCCCCTGATCAGCCTTGACCAATAACGCGCTGCCATCCTGCTGGTCGTACTCGCTGAACAGTTTCGACAGCGGCAGGCCCAGCACGTCACACAGACGGCTGAGGGTGTCGAGGCTGGTGGAGACCTGGGCGTTTTCAATCTTGCTCAACATGCCCTGGCTGATATCGGCAATCTTGGCCACATCGGCCAGCTTCAGGTCCTGGGCCTGGCGCTGGCGCTTGATCTGCAAACCCAGGTATTGCTCAAGCTTGAGGCGCGGGGCGGTTTCGGTCGGCATAGTCATCGGATCCTGCACACTTTCCGTTCAGTAATATTAGTTTCGCACTGGGAAAGTGCAAATCGCGGCGTCCGGGCGCGCATATATCGATCAATATTCCCATGGGGAAAAGAATTTTCCCATATAAACAGCACAGATAACGCTTTTCACGAGTCACTCGCGAAGCTGGCAAGGGCCTTGCATTCCTATTGGGAAACAAACTTTCTTTTCAGGAATAAAGAGAAAGTCAGGGCCAACCCACAACTGATTTGCCTTTCGCGAGGAGTGACGAGCAATGTTGCCAGCAGAGACACAGCGCATTATCGACAAGCACGGGATCAAATACGTGCTTGCGCAGTTTGTCGATATCCATGGCGCGGCCAAGACCAAATCGGTGCCGATCTGTGGGCTCAAGACGGTGGCCGAAGAGGGCGCCGGTTTTGCCGGGTTCGCGATCAGTGGCATGGGCATGGAGCCCCACGGTCCGGACTTCATGGCCCGCGGCGACTTGTCCACGCTGACACCGGTGCCCTGGCAGCCGGGGTATGGCCGGGTGGTGTGCGTCGGTCACGTCGATGGCAAACCCCATCCCTATGACAGCCGTTACGTGTTGCAGCAGCAGATCCGCCGTCTGGAGGACAAGGGATGGACCCTCAATACCGGCCTGGAGCCGGAGTTCAACCTGATGCGTCGCGACGAGCAGGGCAAGCTGCAACTGGTCGATCTCAGCGACAACCTGGACAAGCCTTGCTACGACTACAAAGGCCTGTCGCGCTCCCGGGTGTTCCTCGAGCGCTTGACCGAAGCCTTGCAGGCGGTGGATTTCGAGGTCTACCAAATCGATCACGAAGACGCCAACGGCCAGTTCGAGATCAACTACACCTACAGCGACGCCATGACCTCGGCGGATCGCTTCACCTTCTTTCGCATGGCCGCCGGCGAGATCGCCAATGACTTGGGCATGATCTGTTCGTTCATGCCCAAGCCCGACCCGAAACGCGCCGGCAATGGCATGCACTTTCACCTGTCGATCAGCAGCGCCGAGAACAAGAACCTGTTCCATGACGCCAGCGACCCGAGCGGCATGGGCCTGTCGAAAATGGCCTATCACTTCGCTGCCGGCTTGCTGGCTCATGGGCCGGCGCTGTGTGCCTTCGCCGCCCCCACGGTGAACTCCTACAAACGCCTGGTGGTGGGCAATTCGTTGTCCGGCGCGACCTGGGCACCGGCGTTCATCGCCTTTGGTGCCAACAACCGCTCGGCAATGGTCCGGGTGCCTTATGGCCGCCTGGAATTTCGCCTGCCGGACGCCGGTTGCAATCCCTATCTGGTCAGCGCCGCGATCATCGCCGCGGGCCTGGACGGCATCGACCGCCAGCTGGAGATCGATCACGTCTGCAACGAAAACCTCTACAGCCTGAGCCTGGAGCAGATCGCCGCCCGCGGCATCAAGACCCTGCCGCAGTCGCTCAAGGAAGCCTGCGATGCGCTGGAGGCCGACCCGTTGTTCGCCGAAGTGCTGGGCCCGCAGATCGTCGGCGAGTTCATCAAGCTCAAGCGCATGGAGTGGGTGGAGTACAGCCGCCATGTGAGTGACTGGGAAATCGCGCGCTATACGGAGTTTTTCTGAGGTTGCTGGGCGGCAGCTACGAGTTGCAAGCGTCGAGCCGCAAGTAACAGCGGGTTGGCGGCGTGTCACGAATATTTCTATCTATGCGGATTGCTTGCAGCTCAAAGCTTGCAGCTCCCGAACGAAGTGAGGACTGTTCTAATGTGCGGAATCGTAGGTCTTTACCTGAAAAACCCGCAGCTGGAATCCCGGCTGGGCCAGCTTTTCGAACCGATGTTGCAGGCCATGACCGACCGTGGCCCGGACAGTGCCGGCTTCGCCATCTATGGCGATGAAGTGGCCGATGGCTGGGTCAAGCTGACCCTGCAGGCCACCAGCGAAAGCTTCGACTGGAGCGCCCTGATGGGTGCACTGGAAGGCCGGCTTGGTTGCTCGCTGGACTGGTTTCAGAACGCCAGCGCCGCCGTCTTGAAGATCAACGCCGAGGAGGCGCCAGTACGCCTGGCCCTCGCCGAACTGGCGCCGGGCGTGCGCATCATGAGCGCCGGGCAAAGCATCGAGATCCTCAAGGGCATGGGCTTGCCCCAGGAGATTTCCCAGCGCTTTGGCCTGGCCGGCATGCAGGGCAGCCACATCATCGGCCACACCCGCATGGCCACCGAAAGCGCGGTGACCATGGAAGGCAGCCACCCGTTTTCCACCGGCGCCGACCTGTGCCTGGTGCACAACGGCTCGCTGTCCAACCACTTCCGCCTACGCCAGGAACTCAAGCGTGAGGGCATCCAGTTCGAAACCGACAACGACACCGAAGTGGCCGCCGGTTACCTGACCTGGCGCCTGCAGCAGGGCGACTCGTTGAAAGAGGCGCTGGACCATGCACTGGAGGATCTCGACGGTTTCTTCACCTTCGCCATCGGCACCCGCAACGGCTTTGCGGTGATCCGCGACCCGATCGCCTGCAAGCCGGCGATCCTCGCCGAGACCGACGACTACGTGGCCATGGCCTCGGAGTATCAGGCGCTGTCGAGCCTGCCGGGCATTGAAAACGCCAGGATCTGGGAGCCGGCACCGGCCACCTTGTACATCTGGGAACGCGAGTCAGCTTAAGGAGCGCACACATGAAAACCATCGATCTTTCCATCGCCAGCGTGCGCGACCTCAACCAGGCGCTGCATGACCAGGTGCACAACGTAGAAGACCGCGAATGGGTGGTGACCCACTCCAACGGCAAGCACAACCTCGCCGTTGGCGTGAACCAGGCCGTGTCCATCGATATCCAGGGGCATGCCGGTTACTACTGCGCGGGCATGAACCAGAAAGCCAGCATCACCGTTCACGGCAACGCCGGCGTCGGTGTCGCGGAAAACATGATGTCCGGCTGCGTGCGCATCAAGGGCAGTGCGTCCCAGGCCGCTGGCGCTACCGCCCATGGCGGTTTGCTGGTGATCGAAGGCGATGCCGGGGCCCGTTGCGGGATTTCCATGAAGGGCATCGACATCGTGGTCGGCGGCAGCATTGGTCACATGAGCTGCTTCATGGGCCAGGCCGGGCGCCTGGTGGTGTGCGGCGATGCCGGCGATGCGCTGGGCGATTCGCTGTACGAAACCCACATCTACGTGAAGGGCAGCGTCGCGTCCCTGGGCTCCGACTGCATCGAGAAAGAGATGCGTGCCGAGCACCTGGAAGAACTGCAGGTGCTGCTCAACCGCGCCGGTTTTGAGCACAAGGCCGCTGACTTCAAGCGCTATGGCTCGGCCCGTCAGTTGTACAACTTCAAAGTCGATAACGCGTCCGCGTACTGATCCACGCGAGGAGAATAGATATGAGCGAGAAAAATACTCCGGTGCTGCGCGAGTCCGCGACCTTCGACCGCCTGACCATCCAGGAAATCCAGCGCGCCGCCGAGACCGGCATCTATGACATTCGCGGCGGCGGCACCAAGCGCAAGGTACCGCACTTCGATGATCTGCTGCTGCTCGGCGCCAGCGTGTCGCGCTATCCGCTGGAAGGCTATCGGGAAAAGTGCGGCACCGATGTGATCCTCGGCAACCGCTTCGCCAAGAAGCCGATCCACCTGAAGATTCCGGTAACCATCGCCGGCATGAGTTTCGGTGCGTTGTCGGCCAATGCCAAGGAAGCCCTGGGCCGCGGCGCGACCATCGCCGGTACCAGCACCACCACCGGTGACGGCGGCATGACCCCGGAGGAGCGCGGGCAGTCGCAGCACCTGGTCTATCAGTACCTGCCGTCGCGCTACGGCATGAACCCGGACGACCTGCGCAAGGCCGATGCCATCGAAATCGTCCTGGGGCAGGGCGCCAAACCCGGTGGCGGCGGCATGTTGCTGGGCATGAAAGTCACCGAGCGGGTGGCCGGCATGCGCACCTTGCCGATCGGTGTCGACCAGCGCAGCGCCTGCCGTCACCCGGACTGGACCGGCCCGGATGACCTCGCGATCAAGATCGCCGAGCTGCGCGAAATCACCGATTGGGAAAAACCGATCTACGTGAAGATCGGCGCGAGCCGGCCGTACTACGACGTCAAGCTGGCGGTGAAGGCCGGGGCCGACGTGATTGTGCTCGATGGCATGCAAGGGGGCACGGCGGCGACCCAGGAAGTGTTTATCGAACACGTGGGCATCCCGATTTTGCCGGCCATCCCGCAAGCGGTACAGGCTTTGCAAGAGATGGGCATGCACCGCAAGGTCCAACTGATCGTTTCGGGGGGGATTCGCAACGGAGCCGACGTGGCCAAAGCCATGGCGCTGGGCGCGGACGCGGTGGCGATTGGCACGGCGGCACTGATTGCGCTGGGCGACAACCACCCGCGCCTGGATGAAGAACTGCACAAGATTGGTTCAGCCGCCGGTTTTTATGACGACTGGCAGAACGGCCGCGACCCGGCCGGGATCACCACCCAGGACCCGGAGCTGTCCAAGCGCCTGGACCCGGTGGAAGGCGGTCGCCGACTGGCCAATTATTTGCGGGTGTTGGTGCTGGAGGCACAGACCATGGCCCGGGCATGCGGCAAGTCGCACCTGCATAACCTGGATCCGGAGGACCTGGTGGCGTTGACGGTGGAGTCGGCGGCCATGGCACGAGTGCCGCTGGCGGGGACCAGCTGGATTCCGGGTTCGGGGTACTGATACCTGCTTCTGTAGGAGCCGGCTTGCCGGCGAAGGCGCCCGAAAGATCGCCATCGTCTGTAGGAGCCCGGCTTGCCGGCGAAGGCGTCCGAGAGATCGCCTTCGTCTGTAGGAGCCCGGCTTGCCGGCGAAGGCGTCCGAAAGATCGCCTTCGCCTGTAGGAGTCCGGCTTGCCGGCGAAGGCGCCCGAAAGATCGCCTTCGTCTGTAGGAGCCCGGCTTGCCGGCGAAGGCGTCCGAGAGATCGCCTTCGTCTGTAGGAGCCCGGCTTGCCGGCGAAGGCGCCCGAAAGATCGCCATCGTCTGTAGGAGCCCGGCTTGCCGGCGAAGGCGCCCGAGAGATCGCCTTCGCCGGCAAGCCGGGCTCCTACAAGGACGTATACGCATCAGATATTCGAAGAGGCCATCAAGGCCCGTTGTTTTGCTACTTGCTCGCTGCCCGACACTTCCGATTTCCATTGCAGGAGCTTTGAACATGGTCAATCGTCTTCTCGGCAAATCCCTTCTGGGCCTGGTGGCGGCCGGTGCGCTGGTGCCCCTGGCGCAGGCCGCCGATGCACCAACATTGAACACCGGCAGCACCGCCTGGATGGTCACCGCCACGGTCTTGGTGCTGTTCATGTGCCTGCCCGGTCTCGCCCTGTTTTATGGCGGCCTGGTGCGGGCGAAAAACATGTTGTCGTTGTTCACCCAGTGTTTCGGCATCGCCGGCCTGGTGGGGGTCCTGTGGGTGATCTACGGCTACAGCATGGTGGTCGACTCCACGGGGATGGTCGAGGGCGAGGTGAGCTTCAACAGTTTTGTCGGCGGCCTGAGCCGGGCGTTTCTCGCCGGAATGACCCCGGAAAGCCTGGTCGGCGAGATCCCGGAAGGGGTGTTCGTGACCTTCCAGATGACCTTCGCCATCATCACCCCGGCGCTGATCGCCGGTGCCTTCGCCGAACGCATGAAATTCTCCGCGGCGCTGTTGTTCATGGCGCTGTGGTTCACCCTGGTGTACGCCCCGGTGGCGCACATGGTCTGGGGTGGTGCGGGGGCCTTGATGCATAACTGGGGTGTCCTAGATTTTGCCGGTGGCACCGCCGTGCACATCAATGCCGGCGTCGCCGCACTGGCCGCCTGCCTGATCCTGGGCAAGCGCAAGGGCTATGAAAATACGCCTATGCCGGCGCACAACCTGAGCCTGACCATGGCCGGTGCCGCCATGCTCTGGGTCGGCTGGTTCGGTTTCAACATTGGTTCCGGTGGCGGCCTCAGCGGCACGTCCGGCGTGGTCATGCTCAACACCCAACTGGGCGCGTGCGCCGGGATCCTGGGCTGGATGTTCACCGAGTGGTTCAAGGTCGGCAAACCAAGTGCGCTGGGCCTGGCCAGCGGCGCCCTGGCCGGTCTGGTGGGGATTACGCCGGCGTGCGCCTATGTGGGCGTGGGCGGTGCCTTGGCCATCGGTCTGTTGTGCGGGGTGTTCTGCTACCTGAGCGTCACCGTGCTCAAGCGTCGCTTCGGTTATGACGACAGCCTGGATGTATTCGGGCTTCACGGCATCGGCGGGATGATCGGCGCGGTTTTGACCGGGGTGTTCTGCGTACCGTCCCTGGGCGGGCTGGTAGAAGGCGTGACCATGGGCGGTCAGGTGCTGGCGCAAGTCAAGGGTGTGTTGATGACCACGGTCTATTGCTTCGCCATCAGCTGGATCATTCTCAAGGTGATCAACGCGGTGATCGGCTTGCGCGCCGATGACTCGGTGGAGGAGATGGGCCTGGATCTGGCCGAGCACAACGAGCGTGCCTACAACCACTGATCGACGAGAACCCTGTAACCCTGTAGGAGCGAGCTTGCTCGCGATGGTCTCAAAGGCGCCGCGTGTAACCTGAAAACACGCGTCTTCGTTAACGACCATCGCGAGCAAGCTCGCTCCTACATGTACACGTACGTCAGACGAAGGCTGGTTCCGCCTGACGAATTCCCACCGCACGCTGCAACTGGCTGGCGATCAGGGTGTTCTTCAGCAGATAGGCAATGGTCATCGGCCCGACCCCACCGGGCACCGGTGTGATGGCGCTGGCGACCGTGCGCGCACTGGCGTAGTCGACATCGCCGACCAGTCGATTGCCCGACTCGCTGCTGATGCGATTGATCCCCACATCGATCACCACCGCCCCGGGCTTGAGCCAGCTGGCATCGATCAGCCCTGGACGACCCACCGCCGCCACCACTATGTCCGCCAGCCTGCACAAGGCCGGCGCATCGACGCTGCGCGAGTGCACCACACTGACCGAGCAGTCGGCCTGCAACAACAGCGTCGCCATGGGCTTGCCGACAATGTTCGAACGACCGATGACCACGGCGTGCTTGCCACTCAAGTCGCCGCAGGTTTCGTGCAGCAGGCGCATGCAGCCGCTTGGAGTGCAGGGTGTCAGCACTTCGATGCCCTGGACCAGGCCACCGACGTTTTCCCGATGAAACCCGTCCACGTCCTTGATCGGATCGATGGCATGGATCACCGCCGCTTCATCGATGTGGGCCGGCAACGGCAATTGCACCAGGATCCCGTTCACGGTGACGTCGGCGTTCAGTTGCGCGATCAGGTCCAGCACCTCGGCCTGACTGGCGTTTTCCGCCAGGCGGTACTCCAGTGAACGGATGCCGACCTCCCTGGCCCGCAGCAGCTTGTTGCGCACATACACTTCACTGGCCGGGTCTGCACCCACCAGCAGCACGGCCAGGGCCGGGAAGATCTGTTGTCGGGACAGGACCTCGACCTCTTCTCGAACCTCGTCGAGAACCAGGGCCGAGATGGCTTTGCCGTCGATATCGCGGGCAGGTGCGGGGGTGGCGTTGAGCAAAATAGTCACCGTTGTCTGGATTGAGTGGGAGATGAAGCGATCACCGAGGCGCCGTTGCGCCCCGATGATGGATCAGAGACCTGCGGGCAAGGACGCTCAGGCTACCAGTTGATGGCAGCCATACACCACCAGCACGCCCGCGATCAGCGTGGCATAGGGCAACCAGCCGGCGCGTTTCAGGCCGGCATCGGCCTGTACGTGCAGCTCGTTGAGCATGGCTTGCGGGAAGCGCCCCTTGTCCTGCACGTAGTGGCGATAGCAGAACACCGGCAGGATCAATAGCGCCAGCAGCAGGCCCGTCACCAGGGTTCCGGCACCCCAGATATCGGCGCCCAGGCCCATGCAGGCCAGGTTGACGAAACTCAGTACACCACCGGCCGCCAGCAGCACGGTGGGCGCCTTGTAGGGGCGGACCCAATCCGGGCGATCCAGGCGATGGATCCAGCCGGCGTTGAGGTTGAGGAAGTTGAAGATGATGTAGCTGACGTTCGACGCCGCGAGCACGAAGACATAGTCGGACATCAGCAACAGCAACAGGTTGAACGACAGGTCGGTCCACATGGCGGCGGTGGGTGCACCATGTTCGTTGGTGCGGCCCAGGTATTTCGGCAGCCAGCCATCCACCGACGCCTGGTACAGGGTGCGCGAGGACCCGGACATCGAAGTCATGATCGCCAGCAAGGTGGCCAGGACCAGCATGATCAACACGATATTGGCCACCACCTTGCCGCCGCCGATGCTGTCCGCCATGACCTGGCCAACGCCCATGCCACTGTAGATCGCCGGCGACAACAGACCGCTGTAGACCGCCGGCGTGACTACCGCGCCAGTGCCATCGAGCACGGCCGGCGTCACCAGTTGGCCCAGGCCCAGGCTGCCCTGGAACGCCAGGGGCACCAGGGTGAATACCAGGATGCACAGCAGGCCGGCATAGAAGATCGCCTTGAAGGTGTCGCGTTTGGGATCCTTGAATTCGCGCGTATAACACACCGCCGTTTCGAAACCGTAGGTCGACCACGCGGCCATGAACAACCCGCCGGCCATCAGCGACCAACCGGACATATCCCAAGGCCCGTCGATGACCTGGCCGGCCGCATCATGGGCCAGGGGGTACAGCGGCAGGAAGTTGGCCTGGGCCGCGTCCCCGGTGAACAACGGCACGACGCCCACCAGCAGCAATGGAATCAGCGACGTCACACCGAGCACCAGGGTCAGGCGTGCCGAGCGCAGGATGCCGCCATGCTGCACGGCAAACACCGTCAGCAGGATCAACAGGCCGATGGCGAAGGTCGCATTGACCCGTAGCGACAGGCCGCTCTTGATCCAGCCCAGGTCGAGCAAGGTCAGTTGCCAGGTATTGATCAATGCATCGGCGGGAAACAGCGCGGTGAGGATGTAGCCGGCCGCCAGCCCGGAACCGATCGACAGCACCGGCGACCAGGCCAGCCAGTTGCACCAGACCGACACCGGCGCGATCAGCTTGCTGTAGCGCACCCAGGCCACAGCACCGTAGACCGAGGCGCCCCCGGACTTGTGCGGGAACAGCCCGGCAATTTCGGCATAGGTGAAGGCCTGGATGAAGCCGAACACAATTGACACGATCCAGACGATCCAGGCCGGTTTGCCGACCGTGGCGGCGATGGCGCCGATAGAGAACAGCACCAGGGCGGGCACGCCACTGGCGACCCAGAAAGCCCCGCGCCAATCGATCTTGCGGTGCAGGCTGCCCACCGAACCGGCGGCCTGCGGTACGGCCTCGAACGTAGTCGCTTCCATCTTCGTATTCCCATGTCTTGAGTAGAGCGGCCCGTAGGAGCGAGCTTGCTCGCGATGGACTTGAGAACGCCGCGTTAAACCAGTAAACACGCGTTATCGTTAACGACCATCGCGAGCGAGCTCGCACCTACAGGTGCGGGTATGGGCAGCAAACAATGAATGTGAAGTCGATCAACTGCGTACCCGGCTCTTGTCCGGGTCGTAGAAAATCGCTGCGCTGACCGTGGCGCTGATGCGCTTCTGCAGGCCATCGACTTTGCCGATTTCCAGTTCCGTGCCCGCGTCGGCACAGGCCACATCGACCCGGCACAAGGCGATGTTGCTGGCCAGCAACGGCGAACGGCAGGCACTGGTGATGACGCCGACCCGGGCCCGGCCGCGGTAGACCGGGTCGCCGTGGTGGGCCGCTTCGTTACCGTTCAATTGCAGGCCCACCAGCTTGTGGGCGGGATGGGCGCTGCGGCGCAGCAGGGCGTCGCGTCCGATGAAGTCATCGGTCTTGCTTTTCAGCGGTACGCAAAAACCGATACCCGCTTCGAATGGGTCGGTCTGGTCGCTGAACTCGTAGCCGGCAAACACCAGCCCGGCTTCAATGCGCAGCATGTCCAGCGCTTCCAGGCCCAGCGGCACCATGCCCAAGGGTTGGCCGAGCGCCCAGATCCGGTCCCAGACCTTTTCGGCATCATTGGGGTGGCACCAGACTTCATAACCCAGTTCGCCGGTGTAGCCGGTGCGCGAAATCATCAGGGGGCAGCCGTCGTAATCGTCCAGCCGGCCGACCAGGAAACGGAACCAGCCCAGGGTTTCCAGGCTCGGCTGGGTCGGCGCAGTCCAGACCATTTGTTTGAGCAGATCGCGGCTCATCGGGCCTTGCACGGCCAGGTTATGAATCTGCTCACTGGCGGATTTGATCCAGACCTTCATGCCCAGCTTCTGCGCCTGCTCGCGCAGCCAGACTCCGGCGTAGTCCTCGCCGCAGATCCAGCGGAAGTTATCCGGGCCCAGGCGCAGCAAGGTGCCGTCGTCGAGCAGGCCGCCATGCTCGTGACACATCGCCGAGTACACCACTTGCCCCACCGCCAGGCGCCGCACGTCGCGGGTCAGGCAGTACTGCAGCAAGGCTTCGGCGTCGGGGCCGATGATCTCGAACTTGCGCAGGGCGGTCAGGTCCATCACCGCCACCCGTTCGCGGCAACCCAGGTATTCCTCGATGGCGCCATAGCCGTCATAACGCAGGGGCAGCCACCAGTTGCGGTAGTCGACGAAGCTGCGGGTCAGGGCGCTGGTTCGTGAATGGAAGGCCGATTCACGGGTGAGGATCGGGTCGGCATCGGCCGTGGTTCGAGTGCTCATGGCGATGGAAAAACGCTCCTTTTCGCTGTAGATACGGACATGGATATCGGTCGGGTTCCAGCCATTGGCCGGGTCGATGTCATCCGGGCACGAAGTACTGCCGCACAACAGATCGGTCATGGCCCGCAGCAGCACATAGTCGCCGGGGCGTGACCAGGGTTCGTCGAGCGTCATCTGCTGGTGCGCGTCGATCCCGGTATTGAAGAAAAAGTTGATCGCCGGCCAGCCGTTGCGCGGCTTGACACCGTGGGGCGCCATCACCCGGCTGAGGTTGTCGCTGCAGTTGTCGTGCCCGAAATAGCCGTGGCTCTCGTAGTAGCGAGCGGCGCAGGCCAGGGCGAAGGAGTCGTGGCGGCCGACGGTGTCGTGCACCACCTCGAGCATCGGCTGCATTCGCTGGTCGAAAAACTTCGAAAACAGCCCCGGTGCCGGATAAGCGCTGCCGTTCAAGGTGCGGGTAACGGTCTGGTCCAGGTCCAGTTCCTCACCGCGATCCAGCGCGCGCCGATCCAGGGCGACGAAGTCCGAGCACTGGCGTCCGGCGACATCCAGCACTTGCACGTACTGGCCCTTGCCGACCCTGTAGCTGTGAGCAGTGCCGGGGCTCAGGGTGAACTCGTCCAGCAGTTCACCCAGGGGTTCCGGGAGGGCGGGCAGCAACAGGGACGAGGGATTGGCCCGGGTCACCCACAATCTCAGTTCGCTGGGCCGGTATTGCCGGTCGACCGAGGTCGGCCCGGCGGGGGCGGCGACGATCACCAGCACCTCAGCGCAGGCCACGAAATGCCGGCTGTGGCCGGCGGGGCTGTCGTCGTCCCACAGGGAGGCGGCGGCAGGCAGCTGTTGTGGGTCGACACCGCGCCGCAACAACGCCTGTTTCACCCGACGAGCCTGCGCGCTCCCGTCGACCAGGCGTGAAGCGATGAACCGGCAGCTTGGCGAACCGCTCAGCGCCCAATCGCCGAGCGCGCTGCGGCCGTTGATGGTCAACGCCAGCAACTCGCAGGGCTGTTGGCCTTCGAGGTCGATCACTTGCAGGCTGTCGCCGGGCTGCAGGGCGACCAGGGTCAGGCCACCGGCCGCCACCCGGTAGCGCTCAAGGTCAGGGGCGCGGGCAAAGAGCCCGGGCTCCCGGGGTCGCGAAAAACGAGGTGCTTGCATGACAGGCTCCAGGGTCAGCCGACCGACTTGATGGCGGCCGGCGGTTCACCGAGGTACGCCGCCATGGAGTCGTCCAGGGCCTGCAACCACGGGGTGTGGTGGGGCGGCGACTGGGTGCCGGTCATCAGCGAGCGGTAGGACTTGTCGCGATAACCCATGATGTTTTGCGCCTTGTCATGCTTCCAGTGCAGGAAGGTCTGGTTGACCGCGGCGATGTCGAAGTCGGGGTAGTCGGTGGCATCCACCAGGTGCTGGATGTAGGCGCCCTGGTACTCGAACATCTGCTGGTTGGTCTGCAGCGTCTGTTCCCGTTCATGCCATTGCCGGCTGTCGGCGATCATTTCGGCCTGGCCTGGCAGTTCGATGCGCCCCAGGATGACATCGCGGGCGTACCAGGCCTGGGCATCGAACATGTTGAAGGAGTACCACTGATCCTGCATGCCGAGGTAGATCAGCCGCGGGTTGGCTTCCCAGAACACGCCTTTGTAGAGGTTCATCGGCCACAGGCGGTTGTCGGTCTTGAGGCTCAGTTCGTCCGGCAGGAACGGGAAGTGATGCTTGTAACCGGTGCAGAGAATGACCGCATCGATATTCTTGCTGCTGCCATCGATGAACCAGGCGCGGTTGTTTTCCAGGCGTTGCAGCAGCGGTTTCTCTTCCCAGTTGTCCGGCCAGTTATAGCCCATGGGCGCGGTGCGGTAGCAGCTGGTGATGCTGCGGGCGCCGTACTTGTAGCATTGCGAACCGATGTCTTCGGCGGAATAGCTGCTGCCGACGATCAGCAGGTCCTTGCCCTTGAATTCCAGCGCCTCACGGAAATCGTGGGCGTGCAGGATGCGCCCGGCGAACTGTTCGAAGCCTTCGAAGTACGGCATCTTGGGTGTGGAGAAGTGGCCGCAGGCGTTGATCACGTAGTCGAACTGTTCGCAGGTCAGCGTATCGCTGTTGTAGTCGTGGGCGTGCAGGGTGAAGCGCTGGCTTTGCTCATCGAACGTGACTTGGCGCACCACGTTGTTGAAGCGGATGTAGTCACGTACGCCAGCCTTTTCCACCCGGCCCTTGATGTAGTCCCACAGCACTTCGCGTGGCGGGTAGGAGCCGATGGCGCGGCCGAAATGCTCTTCGAAGGTGTAGTCGGCGAACTCCAGGCATTCCTTGGGGCCGTTCGACCACAGGTAGCGGTACATGCTGCCGTGCACCGGTTCACCGTTCTCGTCCAGGCCGGTGCGCCAGGTGTAGTTCCACATGCCGCCCCAATCACTCTGCTTCTCGAAGCAGACCAGTTCGGGGATGTCGGCGCCCTTGTCGCGGGCCGACTGGAAAGCGCGAAGTTGCGCCAGGCCGCAAGGTCCGGCGCCGATGATTGCCACGCGTAAAGTCATGATCGTGCCTCGTAATGGCTCTTGGGATAAAGGGCAGGCGCGCTCAGCGAAAGATCACTGTCTTGTCCTGGTTGATGAACACCCGGTGTTCCAGGTGGTATTTGAGGGCTTTGGACAGGGCCACGGTTTCGGTATCGCGGCCGATGGCGACCAGGGAGTCGGGCAGATGGGTGTGATCGACCCGCTGGATTTCCTGCTCGATGATCGGTCCCTCGTCGAGATCGCTGGTGACGTAGTGCGCCGTGGCCCCGATCAGCTTCACGCCTCGGTCGTAGGCCTGGTGATACGGCTTGGCCCCCTTGAAGCCCGGCAGGAACGAGTGATGGATATTGATGGCGCGACCGGACAGCTGTTGGCACAGTCCATCGGAGAGGATCTGCATGTAGCGGGCGAGTACCACCAGGTCGGTCCGGGTATCCTCGACGATGCGCATCAACTCGGCTTCTTGACTGGCCTTGCTGTCCTTGGTGATGGGCAGGTAGATAAAACGAATGCCTTCGCGTTCGGCCATGGCCCGCAGGTCGAGGTGGTTGGAGACCACTGCCGTGATGGTCATGTCCATTTCGCCTTTGCGGTGGCGATACAGCAGGTCGGTCAGGCAGTGGTCGAATTTGCTGACCATCAGCAACACCCGGGTCGGCTGGCTGGTGCAGAAGAGTTGCCACTGCATGTCGAAGCCGCTGGCCATGTCGCCCAGGTCTTCGCGCAGGGCACCGACATCACCGGTGATGCCGGCGTTGAAGCGAAACACCGCGCGCATGAAAAACTGCCCGGTGAATTCGTCGTCGAATTGTGCGAGCTCGCTGATGTAGCAGTGTTGCGCCGCCAGGCAGGTGGTGATGGCGGCGACGATGCCGGAGGCTGCCGGGCAACTGATCTTGAGAATGTAGTGTTCGGGGGTATCCATCATGGGCTCCTTGATGAAATGAAAATGACGGCTCAGCCCTTGGCCGTGCGCTTGGTTTTTTCCGGGTCGTCGAAGGGCAGGGCATGGGTTACCGCCGCGCTGTCCTGGCTGCCGCGAACCTGCAGGGCAATACCTGGAACGGAGCAGGCAACGTTCATGCGGGCGATGGCCATGGAGCGCTTGCTCAGGCGTGAATACATGCCACAGGTGATCACCCCGACTTGTTTGTCGCCTTGCCAGAGGGTGTCGCCGGCCTCGGCAGGGCGGACGCCTTCGAGCAGTACGCCGGTGATCTTGAAACGCTCCTGGCCGCGCAGTCGAAAGTGTTCTTCGGCACCGCGGAAATCGCGTTTGTCCGGGGAGACGGTGAAGTCCAGACCCATTTCCCACAGGGTGTCGCCCGCCTTCTGGTCGGCGAAGGGGTACATCTGCGAGTTGTCGTAGGGAAAGAACATCAACGAGCTTTCCACCCGCAACCAGTCCAGCGCGGTGAAGGCGCAGGGGATGATGCCCAGGCCCGCGCCCTGTTCGAGAATCGAGTCCCACAGCGCCGGGGCATCGGCCGCCTTGCAAAAGATCTCGTAGCCTCGCTCGCCGGTGTAGCCGGTCCGGGAGATCATTACCGGGCGGTCGAACAGGCGGGTCTGCAAGTGATGGAAGTAGGGCAGCTGACGAATACCGGGGACGTGCTCGGCGAGAAAGTCCACTGCCAATGGCCCTTGCAGCGAGAGGTCGTGCAAGTCGTCGTCGAACAACACCGCCACTTGCCGGCCCTGGGATGAGCGCACCAGCATTTCATGGCCGCTGCCGGCGCCATGCACCACCATGAACGCGTTGGGTCCGGTGCGGTAGACGATGCAGTCATCGACGAACTTGCCGTCCTCGTCGAGCATCGAGGCGTACACCGATTTGCCCGGGTAGAGCTTGGCGATGTCGCGGGTAGTAGCCCACTGCAACAGGCTTTCGGCGTGGGGGCCGACGTAGTGGACTTTCTTCAACCCGGACACATCCATCAACCCGGCCCGGGTGCGGATCGCCTGATGATGATCGGCCAGTTCACTGCTGTAGGTCCAGGCAGTGCCCATGCCGTTCCAGTCTTCCAGGTTCGAGCCGAGTGCGCGGTGCCGTTCGGCCAGTGCAGAAATACGCCATGAGTGAGCCATGTGAGGATCCTTGTCGGGAGAAAGTGGTAAGGGGTCAGGCTTGCAGGTCGAAGCGGCTCAGCCACTGGACCAGGGTCTGTCGGTAGCGGCTCATGCCCTTGTAGTCGGCGATCGGCTCGGGCAGGTCGCGCAGGACGCGGTGCAGGCGGCAGCCCCAGCCGGGCTGAGTGACCAGCTCATCCATGCTGATCAGGTAGGTGCGGATGCTGAACATCACCGCGTTGCTGCGGGGCAAGCGGGCCATCACTTGCAGTTCGACCCGCAGATGCACGTGCTGCCCGACGTTGCCAGCCGTAATGCGCCCACGGTCGGCGCCCCATTCATGGAACGTCTCGGGTGAGGAGTCGAGGCGCGGATTGATGGTCAGCGTCCAGTTCAGGCGGCGAACCGGCTTCCCGACCTGCAAGGCCAGCAGGTACTTGAGTGCGCGGTCGAACACGCCCATCTGATGGGCCATGGGCACGGGCGAATGCCACTGCTTGAAACTCATGCCGGCGTCGAATGCCAGGGACCAGTCGGCTGGGCTCGTGACCATGCCGGCGTCCATGTACAGATCACCGTCGCGCTGGTCGAGCAGGGCGAAATCCCCCTGGACCTGGCGGGTGATGAACTCCAGCGGCTCGCAGGGCAGGCTCGCGGCATCGCCGAAGACAAAGTGCTGGTCGATGTCCAGCAGCTGATTGCGCCAATGCCAGTGCTCGCTCTGACGCTCCAGCACAAACCACTGCGGATAATCGGCGGCGAGCTGCTCCATGAGCATCTGCAGGGCATCCCACGCTGCCACTTGCATGTGCGGCATCACCAGGTAGCGGCGCGGGTCCTTGTCCAGTACCAGGGCGCGTTCGGCCATTTCCGAACGGTAGTGTTCGTCGATGTCGAAGCCGTGCTGGTAAATCGAACCAGGGTCCCGGGACGTGGCCGGTTCGATGTTCACCGAATACAGGTAGCTGTCCTCGGTGAACGGGAATGGAAAGCGGCGGATGGCGGCGGGGCTGTTGCGAAAACTGAAGTCGTTGCGGTAGCTCAGCACCGGGCTGGATGGAATGGTCATGGTCGACTCCTAGAGGTCTAGCGAAACGCAGGGGCCGCGGCCGCGAGAGACGCAGGGCATGAGAAATTCGCCCTGCTCGGCGGGGCTGAGGAAGCTGTCGCGGTGTTCGATGTCGCCGCGCACATGGCGGGTCATGCATTGGCCGCAGACCCCGCCGCGACACAGGTTGGGCACCTGCAGGCCGGCGGACTCCAGCGCTTCGAGCAGACTCTGTTCAGCGCCGACCCGCAGGCGCTGCCCGCTGCGCAGCAGTTCCAGGTCAAAGGCTTGCCCAGGTTCTGCGGCCTTGAAGGCCTCCCAGTGCACCCGCATCGAAGGCCAGCCCAGGGCCTTGGCCTGTTGCCGGACTGCATCGAGCAAGGGTTGCGGGCCACAGGTATAGACATGGCTGCCCAGCGGGCGGTCGCGCAAGATGGTGTCCAGGTCCGGGCGGGCGCTGTAGGTGTGCAGTCGCGAGCCCAGCCGTTGTTGCAAGGGCTCGAGATAGGCATCGCTCAGGCCAGGGCGATACAGGTAATGCAGTTCGAAATCGGCCTGGCGTCGCTCCAGCTCGGCGATGTGCGCCATGAACGGCGTGATGCCGATGCCGCCGGCGATGAGGATGTGCAGGCGGGCGGGGGCGTGCAGGGCGAACAGGTTGGCCGGCGGCGATATCTGCAGGGTGTCACCCACCTGGACGTGTCGATGCAGGTACTGTGAGCCGCCGCGGGAGGCTTCCTGCAGGCGTACGGCGATGCGGTAGTGCTGGTGGTCCGCCGGGTCGCTGGTCAACGAATAGGCATTGCGCACCTGGCCGCTGCCCAGTGGCAGGTGCACCTGCACATGACTGCCGGCGGAGAATCCCGGCAGGGTGCCGCTGCAGGGCTCCAGGGTGAGTTCGCGCACCACGGGGGTGAGCATGTCGGCCGTGCTGACCCGGACCTTCAGCGAGGCGCTCATGGCTGGACTCCGGCGTAGGGCTGGTCGGGATCGCTGCAGACGCCGAGGTAAGCCCCCAGGCGTTGGGAAAAGTGCTGGCGCACCTCCAGCCCGACTTCACAGCGCTCGCAGGTCATCGCTGGCTGCGGCCCGCACGCCTGGGTCAGTCCGCAATGCACGCAATACACCTGGCGCGGGCCGACGGTGGCGTGGGTGATGTCGATCTCGTCGTCTTCCAGCCCGGCGGCGCGAGCCTGGGCATGGATGCGCCAGACGAATGCCTCGTCGCCCATGATGTACAGGTGACTGCCCACGGTGGCGCTGCCCAGTACCTGCTGCAGGCGCGCTTGGAAGTCGCTGTTCTGCTGGTTCAGCACCAGGGGCTGTTGCAAGTCGCCGACAAAGGACGCGCAGGCGGCCGCCGATTGCATGACCACGATATGGCGGGTGGCGGCTTCACGAGGCTGGGGCTGGCGATAGCGCGGCAGGCTGTGAAGTCGATCCGGAGCGGCGCTGTGTCTATCCGTCATGCTGGCTTTCCTGTTGATCCGCCCCTGTTTGCGGGGCGGGAAAGGTGGCGTTGCACAGGGCGTGTTGTTTCCTGCTGAGGAAGATAATTTCCTACGGGGAAAAATCTCTCAATCCAGAAAAAGCGCTATCTCTTTGGGGGTAGGTCGAGCACGGCGGCCATTCAGGGCATGGAAGTTGCTCGTCCTTGTTCACAGCCGAGCAAGCGGACGGGGAGTGATCGAGAGTGCGAACACGAGTGCAGTGGTGGCCGCTCTGGTTGGGGCGTATCCGTCCCGAACAGGCGCGCAGCGTGCGCCAGCTGTTGGCCGGGTTGCCCTTGAGCCAGGTGCACGCTGACGGTGCCCTGGCGGTTTTTCTGGACCGTTTCGAAGCACTGTTGCCCGCTTGCCAGCTGAATCTGGTCCTGGCCGGTGTCGAGCCGACGCCGGCTCGGCGCGGGGTGATCGAGGGTTGCCAGGGCGTGCTGGACTGCCCACGGCGTGCCTCGGCGGCGAGTAAATCTGCCCAGGCCTGCGGCCCTTGTCGGCAACGGGGCGTGCATCGCCTGCTGTGTTCCGTACCCAACGGCGACCAACCCGGCAGCAGCGGCTGGTTGCTGCTCGATACGCCGCGCGCGGCCGGCGCGAGCTGGCGCCAGTTGCTGGAGGAGGCCGCGCAGGCCGTGGACGTCAGCGTGCGTCTGCTCTGTCACAGCCGTGAACAGCAGCGTCGGCAGGCGACTTTCCGGCACGGTGCACTGGCCCGTGAACTGCACGATTCGGTGGCGCAGCAGCTGGGTTATCTGTCGTTCCAGGCGAGTCTGCTGCAGTCGCAGCTGGGCGCGCCTGCGCAGGCGGCTGCGGTGTTGCAGGAGCTGCGCGGCGGCTTGAGCCAGTTGCAGCGCCAGGTACGTGAATTGATCACCAGCGCCCGCCTGACCATGGACGGGCGTTCCCTGCGCCAGGCCCTGGCCGACTCGGTCGCGGAGTTCTCGCGGCGCTGCATCATCGTGTTCGAACTGGACAACCGCCTGGCCGACGATGCCCTGGGCGCGGAAACCGAATTGCAGGTACTGCAGATCATCCGCGAGGCGCTGGCCAACGCTGTACGCCATTCCCATGCACGGCATGTGCGCATCGAGTTGCGGCAAGACCAGGACGGCGCTGTGTCGGTGTCGGTGGAGGATGACGGCATCGGCTTGAGCCCGGCGTCCGGGGAGGACAACCATTTCGGCCTGGCGATCATCCGCGAGCGGGCCGCGAGCATTGGTGCGCGCCTGGCCATCGAGGCCATCCGCCCGCACGGGGTACGCGTACACCTTGGCCTTTGCCGTCACCAGGATTTGCCTGAGGGGAGTTTCGATGGACTGCACGACCTTGTTATTGATCGATGATCACCCGTTGTTTCGCAAGGGCCTGGCCCAGCTGTTCGGTGCCAGCGACGACTTTGAAGTGGTGGGCCAGGCCGCCAGTGGCCGCGAAGGCATCAATCTGGCCGTGAGCCTGGCGCCGCAACAGGTCCTGCTTGACCTGCACATGCCCGGCTTGAGCGGCTTGCAGGTCCTCGATGAGCTGCGCCAGTTGCGCCTTGACTGTCAGGTGGTGGTGCTCACCGCGTCGATGGATCGCGCCGAACTGCTGATGGCCCTGCGCCTGGGGGCCAGTGGTTATGTGCTCAAGGAAACCGAGCCCGATGCACTGCTGGACTACATGCGCAATTGCTACCGGGGCGCGATCGTCCTGGATTCGACCCTGATTGCCCTGCTGGCCGACCAGGACGCGCCGACGCCCCGGCCCGGGCACGATCTTGAGCACGCCGATACCCATAACCTGACCGAGCGCGAAGGCCAGACGCTGGCCTTGATCGCCGCCGGCATGAGCAATAAGCAGATCGGCCGGGAACTGGGGATCAGCGACGGCACGGTGAAGATCTATGTGAAGAATCTCTTGCAGAAGCTCAGTCTGCACTCGCGCCTGGAGCTGGCGGCCTGGGTGCATAACGGCGCATCGGTGAGACATGAGGAGCACCATTAGATGATCGATCACCCCGAGGCAATCGTCCCAACAGCGCCTGTGCAGCGGATGGATCACTTCCCGGCGGCGTTGCTTGAACTGGCCGATGACGGTCGCATCGTCCACTTCAACCTGGCGTGGGTCGAGCTGATGGATCGACCCCAGGGCGAGCGTTACCTGATTGACCATGTGCACCACGAAGACCGATCGATGTGGCGCCAGGCGCTGCATGAATTGCGGCGGCGGCCCGAGACTTCGTTCAACCAGCGTCTGCGTTTCGTGCACCCCTCGGGGGAGTTGCGCTGGTTCGAGGTCAGCCTCAAGCGCGGTGACCAGGGGTTCTATCTGGTAGCGGGGGATATCACCGTGCACAAGCGGCGCGAGATTGCCTTGCTGGCCAGCCAGCGCAGTTGCATGAGTTTGCTCGACAGCATGCCGGGGCTGATCTATCGCGGCCGCAACAACCGGGACTGGACCATGGAATTCGTCAGCGCCGGGTGCCTGCAACTGACCGGCTATCCCGCGGAGCGGCTGGTGGACAATCACGAATTCACCTACAACAGCCTGATCCTGGCGCAGGACGCCGATTATGTCTGGCGCGAAGTGCAATATGCCCTGTCACGGCGCGAGCCGTTCGAACTCAACTACCGGATTCGCTGCGCGGATCAATCGATCAAGCACGTCTGGGAGAAGGGGGTGGGGATCTACGCCGATACCCGAGAAGTGTTGGGTATCGAAGGGGCCATTTTCGAGCGCAACGCCGGGCACTGAGTCCGGCGTTGTGTTCTTGAGGGATGGATCAGGACAGTTCAGCGACGCGTTCGCCGCGCTTGCCGAGCTTCATCAGCCAGTAATAACTCACGGCCGGCACCAGCAAGCCGACCAGCCAGGCCAGGTCGACGCCATCGAGCGCCGTGGCGACCGGACCGACATAGAGCGTGGTATTCATGAACGGAATCTCCAGGGCAATCGCCAGGACAAAACTGCCGCAGGCGATCCAGTTGACCCGCCCGTAAATCCCGTTGAGGTCGAAGATGTCGTCGATCCGGTATTCACCTTTGCGCAGGCAATAGAAGTCCACCAGGTTGATCGCCGTCCAGGGGATCAGGAAGTAGCTCATGAAGAAAATGAAGTTGAGGAAGAAGGTGATGAAATCGTCCTGACTGATGGTGCACAGGCCGGTCGCCACCACGCTGATCACCAGCATGAACAGGCCACGCACCCGCGGCGTCACTTTCAATCTTGCGAAGGGTTCGATCACGGTGATGGTCGACATGAACGCCCCGTACAGGTTGAACACGTTGATCGACACCTGGCCATAGACGATGAACGCGAACAGCAGGATCGCGCCGCTGCCGAACAGCCCGGCGACATGGCCGCCGACGTTGCTGGAAAAGTCGCCGATGCCGACGCTCAGGATCGCCCCTAGGATCATCATCCAGGCACCGCCGCTGACCGTGCCGGCGTAGCTGTACCAGAACACTTGTGCAGCAGACGTATTGCTCGGCAGGTAACGCGAATAGTCGGCGACATAGGGCGCATAGGACAGCTGCCAGGTCACGGCGATGCTCACCGCCACCAGGAACTTCGACAGCGAGAACCCCGTCGGCAGCCATTGCTCGGCCGGGATCGACAGCTGCAGGGCGAACAGCGTGGCGGCGGCGAAGACCAGCAGGGAGAGGATCGACAGCAGCTTCTGCAAGCGGTGAATCAGCCGGTAGCCAAACAGCGCTACCACGAAGCACAGGGCGCCGATCAGGTAGATGTTGCCGCTGGCCGGCAGCGGGCTGACCGACTCCAGCGCCTGGGCCGCCAGCAGGGTATTGCTGACGAAGAACCCGAGGTAGATCAGCATTACGAACAGCAGCGGCAACACCGCCCCGAGCACGCCGAATTGCGCGCGGCTCTGGATCATCTGCGGAATGCCCAATTTTGGCCCCTGGGCGGAATGGGAGGCCATGAAAATCGCCCCAAGCAACGAGCCGACGACGATTGCCAGGGCGCTCCAGAACAGGTTGAGCCCCATCACCACCGGCAGCACACCGGAGGCGATGGTGGTGATGTTCATGTTGGCGCCGAACCAGATGAAGAACAGCGACCCCGGCCGGCCATGGCGTTCGCCTTCGGGGATGAAATCGATGCTTCTTTTTTCGACTTGCATGGCGATTACTCCTGAGTCCGGGCGAGGTGGGCGTGCAAACGGGCGATGGTGCCTGGCAGCTCATGGGGCTGGTGGGCGAACAGGTCCGGGTGCTCGGGATTGAGGCTCAGGTAGTCGCGGTTTTCCAGGGCGCGTTGGCATTCGCTGCGGGTGAGGATTTCCAGGGAGTAGACCCAGTTGGCCATGATCAACAAGGCCGAGTAGTGGCCGGCGAGGGTGGTCGTGGTGCAGGCGTCGCTGACCAGGCGAATGTGGTAACCCAGGGCGAAGGCGTCGAACACCGTGGTCAGCACGCAGACATCGGTGAGCACGCCGCAGATGGTCAGCGTGTGAACGTCCAGCGCCTTGAGCCGGGCATCCAGGTCGGTACGGTGGAAGGCGCTGTAGCGGCCTTTATCGATCACCGTTTCAGCGGGCTGCGGGGCCAGGCTCTCGATGATCTCCACCTGGCGGGTGCCGGCGCGATAACCGCTGGGGCCGCCGTCGGGCGCGCGGGGTTCGCCGGGCGGCAGGTCGCTGCCATCGGCTGGATTGACATGACGGGTATAGAGGATCGGGACCCGCTGCTGGCGGGCGGTTTCGAGAAGGAAGGCCGTGTTGGCCACCACCGAGTCGAAGTGTTCGAGGACGAAGCCGTCCTCCTGTTGCATGTCGATGATCAACAGTGCGTTTTTATTGTTCATGGAGCAAACCTGATCATGGCCGGACGCGGTAGCGTCCCGAAGCACAATGCAGCGCAAGCGCGAGGCTATCGCCTGACGTTCGGCTACGTGGATTCCTGTTCGGGTGGGCTCAGTGAACTATTTGCCAGAAGCCGTTCTGCTTGGCGGTAACGCTGGCGCGCAGGCGCTTGAAATGCAGGTGCGAAGACGTCCAGCCACCGCGCAGGTAAGCCCGCGCGGCGCTGGAGGGAAGGGCGAGTGATTGGAGACGACCATTGGACATGGGAATCGACCCTTGTAGGAGCGAGCTTGCTCGCGAAGAGGGCAGCTCATTCAACATCGATGGCGACGGACCTGACGCTTTCGCGAGCAAGCCCGCTCCCACAGGACAACGCGGTCATTCAGATGGCGCGCGTTATCGTTGGCGTCCAACGCGAGCAAGCTTGCTCCTACCGGAACGCCGGAACCACGTGCTTGATAAACAGCTCCAGGGACTTTTTCTTCTCGGCGTGCGGCAGGCTGTTGTCGCACCAGAAGCTGAACTCGTCGACGCCCAGTTCCTGATAGTACTTGATGCGCGGGATGATTTCTTCCGGGGTGCCGATCATGGCGGTCTTGTGCAGGCTCTCCAGTTCGAACTCCGGGCGGCCGGCGAATTTCTCTTCCGGGCTGGGCTCCAGGAAGCCGTTGACCGGTGTTACCTTGTTGCCGAACCAGGCATCGAAAGTGCGGTAGAACCTGGCGATGGCCTTGGCCCCGACTTTCCAGCCTTCGGGATTGTCGGCCGAGTGCACGTGGGTATGACGCAGCACCATCAATTGCGGGCGCGGCACGTCCGGGTTGTTGTCCAGGGCGGCCTGGAACTTGTTCTTCAGGTCGAGGACTTCTTCATCGCCTTTCATCAGCGGCGTGACCATCACGTTGCAGCCATTGGCGACGGCGAAGTTGTGCGAGTCCGGGTCACGGGCGGCGATCCACATCGGCGGGTTCGGCTTCTGGATCGGCTTGGGCACGCTGGTGGACGTCGGGAATTTCCAGATGTCGCCGTCATGGGCGTAGTCGCCTTGCCACAGGGCACGTACTACCGGAACCATTTCCCGCAATGCCTGGCCGCCAGAGGAGGCGGGCATACCGCCGGCCATGCGGTCGAATTCAACCTGGTAAGCGCCACGGGCCAGGCCCACTTCCATGCGCCCGTTGCTGATGACGTCCAGCAGCGCGCATTCACCGGCGACCCGGATCGGGTGCCAGAACGGCGCGATGATGGTGCCGGCGCCCAGGTGAATGGTGGTGGTCTTGCCGGCCAGGTAGGCCAGCAGCGGCATCGGGCTTGGCGAAATGGTGTATTCCATGGCGTGGTGTTCACCGATCCATACGGTGCTGAAACCACCGGCCTCGGCCATCAGCGTCAGTTCGGTCAAGTCTTCGAACAACTGGCGCTGGCTGACGCTTTCGTCCCAACGTTCCATGTGTACGAACAGGGAAAATTTCATGACGCTACCTCGAATCTCTTGTGGTCGACCCGTCGACTGCGGGGCTGTTGATTATTGGTATACCATAATACGATATTGATGCAACAATTTTAAGATCAGAAGATCGCAGCCTGCGGCAGCTCCTACACAGGCGGTGATCTTTTGCCTGTAAGTGTCAGGCCAGAACGGGCAAGGCACCCATCTTGCCGTGGCAATACACCAGCGGCCCGGCGTTCTGCCGGGGCACGATCAGGTTCTTCACCGCGCCGACCATGATCGCGTGATCGCCCCCTTCATATTCGCGCCACAACTCGCATTCGATGACCGCCGTGGCGTTGGCCAGGATCGGGTTGCCCAGCTCGCTCAACGTCCACTCGATGCCCTGCGCCTTGTCCTTGCCCTTGCGTGCGAAGGCATAAGCTTCGCTCTGCTGGCCGCCGGACAGTACGTGAATGGCAAAGCGCTTGTTCCTGATCAGGACCGGGTAGGAGTCGGAGCTGTAGTTGGGGCAGAACAACACCAGGGCCGGGTCCATCGACAGCGAGCTGAAGGCGCTGGCGGTCAGGCCGACGATCTGGCCGTCGTCATCGAGTGTGGTGATCACGCAAACGCCGGACGGGAACGAGCCCATGACTTGTTTGTAGATGGCGGCATCGATCATTGGACTGTCCTCGGGAGTGAAGCGTGGTTTTTATGAGTTTGTAGGTCTGATGGTATACCGTAATACATCGTTTGCAAGGTCTTTTTCGGTGAACCGATAAACGTAGGGTCGTCGTCGGAACCTCAATGTTTACGGGGCTTCAAGCGGGTCATGAACGCTGACTGGCGGGCAGGATGGCGGATCAGATGGGCATTCGAAGACCGGATCAGTCTTGTGAAAATGTTGGAATACCATAATATGGTGCGCATCTGAGGGGCGACCACAGAGTCCCCCCGGTTTGGCTTCATACAAAGATAAGAACAGACAAACTCGAGTTCATGCATATGTCCCAGATGTCCCGGCAAGACCCGTTGATCGAGAATCACACGGTCGATTACGTTCCACTCGCAGAGCGCCACGGGAAGGCCCGCGATCTTTTCACCCTATGGTTCAGCACCAACATCGCGCCACTGCCCATCGTCACGGGTGCCATGGTGGTCCAGGTGTTCCACCTCGACCTGTTCTGGGGGTTGCTGGCGATTGCCCTCGGGCATATGGTCGGCGGGCTGGTGATTGCCCTGGCATCGGCCCAGGGGCCGCGCATGGGCATTCCGCAAATGGTCCAGAGCCGGGGTCAGTTTGGGCGCTATGGCGCTTTGCTGATCGTGTTCTTCGCCGCACTGATCTACGTCGGTTTCTTCATGTCCAACATCGTGCTGGCGGGCAAGTCGATTGTCGGCATCGCACCGTCGGTGCCAGTGCCGGCGAGCATCCTGATCGGCGCCCTGAGCGCCACGGCGATCGGCGTGATCGGTTACCGCTTCATCCACTCACTCAACCGCATCGGCACCTGGGTCATGGGCAGCGCCTTGCTCGCCGGCTTCCTCTACATCTTCGCCCATGACCTGCCGGCGGACTTTTTCACCCGCGGCGGTTTCAACTTGTCCGGCTGGTTGGCCACGGTGTCCCTGGGGATCATCTGGCAGATCAGCTTTTCGCCCTACGTGTCGGACTACTCGCGCTACCTGCCGGCCGACATCGGCATCGCCAAGCCGTTCTGGGCCACCTACCTGGGGGCAACCCTGGGCACGATCCTGTCTTTCACCTTCGGCGCGGTGGCTGTGCTGGCGACCCCGGAAGGCACCGAAGCAATGGCTGCGGTGAAGCAATCCACCGGCTGGCTGGGGCCGATCCTGATGGTGCTGTTCCTGCTCAACATCATCAGCCACAACGCCTTGAATCTGTATGGCGCGGTGCTGTCGATCATCACCTCGATCCAGACCTTCGCCAGTCAGTGGACGCCGAGCATCAAGGTGCGTGTGGTGTTGTCGACCGTGGTGCTGGTGGGCTGCTGTGTGGTGGCGCTGGGCGCTTCGGCGGACTTCATCTCGCAGTTCATCGGGCTGATCCTGGCGTTGCTGCTGGTGCTGGTGCCCTGGGCTTCGATCAACCTGATCGACTTCTATGTGATCAAGCGCGGGTCCTATGACATAACCTCGATCTTCCGTGCGGATGGCGGGATTTATGGGCGCTACAATCTGCATGCGATCGTCGCGTATTTCATCGGGATCATTGTGCAGCTGCCGTTTGCCAATACGTCGTTGTATGTCGGGCCTTATGCCAATCTGGTCGAGGGTGCGGACTTGTCGTGGCTGGTGGGATTGGTGGTGACTTGTCCGCTCTACTATTGCCTGGCTACCCGTGGGCGGGCTGAGCGGAGTCGGGCTTCTAAGTTGGGTTATACCGATTGATGGTTTTTGTTTGTCTGGAATGCCCGGCTTTTGGCCGGGCATTTTTGTTTTGCTCGTAAACATATCCGGATTGCTACCTGATCGCGGCTATACACGATCTACTGTAGGAGCCGGCTTGCCGGCGATGGCGGCCTGACAACCGACCCATCTCCCACGGCCGTCCCCAATCTACTGTAGGAGCTGGCTTGCCAGCGAAGGCGTCCTGACAGACGACCCATCTCTCACGGCCGTCCCCAATCTACTGTAGGAGCTGGCTTGCCAGCGAAGGCGGCCTCACAACCGACCCATCTCTCGCGGCCCTACCCGATCTACTGTGGGAGCTGGCCTGCCGGCGATGGCGGCCTGACAGCCGACCTATTGTTTGGTGTTGGAGTACATATCCATTCCTGCGGTAACGGCCACCTATGGCGCACCTCCTACCTGTAGGAGCGAGCTTGCTCGCGAAAAACGTCCGAAATACGCGGTCCCACAGACAGCTCGCGTCATCGTTGACGACCATCGCTGCGCTGCGGCGACCGACAAGCCAGCTCCTACAGGGGCGTTCACTTGAGATCAGGTCGGCTGTCAGGCCGCCATCGCCGGCAGGCCAGCTCCCACAGTAGATCGGGTACGGCCGCGAGAGATGGGGGTGGCTGTCAGGCCGCCATCGCTGGCAGGCCGGCTCACACAAGGTTTTGCGGTACTGCAGCAATGGATATGTACGCCAAAAAAAAGGGCCACCGCAACCCGACGTTGCGGCGACCCGAGGGTGATACTCAATTAACGGCCCAGGGGAACCTCAAGGCATCAATGCGCCCCTGCAGCCTTGTTCAAATCACTCTCCGCCCACTCGGTATAAACACAAGCATCCGCAGTCGCCCAACGCACCCGCACCGGATCCCCCGCCTGCATCGGCATGCCCGCTGCGGAAAGCGCCTTGACGGTCATCGAGGTACCGCCCGAAGTCACCACGCTGCACGTCTGGCTTTCACCCAGGAACAACACCTCCACCACCTTGGCCGTCACTTCATTCCAGCCCGCGGCCAGCGGTTCCTGGGCGGCTTGTTCGATACTCAAGGCCAAGGCCTTTTCCGGCCGCACCATCAGCAACACATCCTGATCGGTTTGCAGCCCGGCCGTCAGGCGGATCGACAGCGGCTGCCCTTCGAACGAAGCCACCGCGTTGCCCTGGGCCTTGAGCTTGAGGAAGTTCGAGTTGCCGAGGAACGAGGCGACAAAGGCGTTCGGCGGGTTCTGGTACAGGTCATAACCGCTGCCCAGGCCGACGATCTTGCCGTGGCTGAAGATGGCGATGCGCTGGGACAGGCGCATGGCTTCTTCCTGGTCGTGGGTCACGTAGACGATGGTGATGCCCAGGCGCCGATGCAGCTGGCGCAGTTCGTCCTGCAAGTCTTCACGCAGTTTCTTGTCCAGTGCGCCCAGCGGTTCATCCATCAGCAGGATGCGTGGTTCGTAGACCAGCGCCCGGGCGATGGCGACACGTTGCTGCTGGCCGCCGGAGAGTTGCGAAGGGCGGCGATGGGCGAATTGCTCGAGCTGCACCAGCTTGAGCATGGCATCGACCCGACGTTCACGCTCGGCGGTGGCCAGTTTGCGGATCGCCAGCGGGAAGGCGATGTTGTCGCGCACAGAAAGATGCGGGAACAGCGAGTAGCGCTGGAACACCATGCCGATGTCACGCTTGTGCGGCGGTACGTTCACCAGTGACTGGCCATTGACCAGGATCTCGCCGCTGCTCGGGGTTTCAAAACCGGCGAGCATCGACAGGGTGGTACTTTTGCCCGAGCCGCTGGAGCCGAGGAAGGTGAGGAATTCACCGTCCTTGATGTCCAGCGAGATGTCGTCCACGGCGGCAAAGTCGCCGTAGTATTTGTTCAGGTTGCGCAGGCTCACCAGGGGCTTGTCATTTTGCTGCGCGGAATCTTTGATCACTGCACTCATGTCGTACTCCTGCGCTTAGGCGCTGATTTCGTTGCGCCGGCGCAGTGCGGCGGCGATCACCATGACCAATACCGAGAGGCCGATCAGCAGCGTCGAGGCGACGGCGATCACGGGCGTCAGGTCCTGGCGCAGGGTGGTCCACATTTTCACGGGAAGGGTTTGCAGGGTCGGGCTGGCCATCATCACGCTCAGCACCACTTCATCCCACGAGACGAGGAAGGCGAAGAGGGCGCCGGCTACCATGCCCGGACGGATCGCCGGGAAGGTCACCTTGAACACCGCCTGCAGGCGCGAGGCACCGCAGATCACCGCGGCATCTTCGATCGACTGGTCGAACAGCTTCAGCGAGTTGATGATCGAAATGATGGTGAACGGCAACGCGACGATCACGTGGCTGACCACGAACGCGAACATGGTCCCGGTGTAGCCCAGTTTCAGGAACAGCGCGTACACCGCCACGGCAATGATCACCAGCGGCACGATCATCGGCAGGGTGAACAGGCCGTAGAGCATTTCCCGGCCGGGAAAGCGCCCGCGCACCAGGGCGAAGGCGGTCGGCAGGCCCAGGGCCACGGCAAAGAACGTGGTCAGTACCGCGACCTTGAGGCTGGCCATGGCCGCGTTCATCCAGTCGGCGTTGGAGAAAAACTGGCCGTACCATTTCAGCGTCCAGCCCGGTGGCGGGAACACCAGCCATTGCGACGAGCCGAACGACAGCAGGACGATGAACACGATCGGCAACAACAGGAACAGACCGATCAGCCCGGTGGTGGCATACAGGCCAAAGCGCATCCGGCGGCTCATGGCATTGGGGGTCAGGAGCATGACGGCTTACCTCGCGTTGCTGGCGCCAACCGGGGATTCCGGCTGAAGCTTCAGGTAGAAGTAGAACAGCACCAGCGTGATCACGATCAGCAACGCGGCACCGGCGCTGGCCAGGCCCCAATTGAGGAACGACTGCACCTGCTGGATGATGAACTCGGGCAGCATCATGTTCTGCGCACCGCCCAGCAACGCTGGCGTCACGTAGTAACCGAGGGACATCACGAACACCATCAAGCCACCGGAGAACAGCCCCGGCCGGCACAGCGGCAGGAACACCCGGAAGAAGTTGGTCCAGGGACTCGCGCCGCAGATCGAGCCGGCCTGCAGGATCATCGGGTCGATGGCCTGCATGGTCGCCTGCAGCGGCAGCACGATGAACGGGATCATGATGTAGCTCATGCCGATCACCACGCCGGTGAGGTTATGCACCATCTCCAGCGGCTGATCGATGATGCCCATGGCCATCAGCGCCTTGTTGATCACCCCGGAGGCTTGCAGCAACACCAGCCAGGAATAGGTGCGGGCGAGGAGGCTGGTCCACATCGACAACAGCACGATGTTGAGGATCCAGCGACCCCAGCCGCGGGGCACCAGGGTGATCGCCCAGGCCAGCGGGAAACCCAGCAGCAGGCTGAACAGCGTCACCAGGCCGGCCACCGAGAAGGTGTTGAGCAAGACCCGGGCATAGGCCGAGTTGGCGAACAGTTGCTCGTAGTTGCCCAGCCCAGGCACAGGCTCCAGCACGCCGCGCAGCAGCAGGCCGATCAGGGGTGCCAGGAAGAACAGGCCGAGGAACATCAGGGCGGGGATCAGGTTGCTCGATCCGCGCCAGCGTTGCGCCAGGGTCGGGGTTTGCGTCATCGCAGCGGCCTTGCCGGCAGCGCCAAGGGCGCTCCCGACGGGCGAGGATGGACGGGACGCAGTTGCCGTCATTTTCATTTGACCAGCCATTCGTTCCACCGTGTCGCGATAGCAGGACCGTTCTTGGCCCAGTAGGCGAAATCAAGAGTGATTTGATCCTTGGCGTAGGCCGTCGGCAGGTTGGGGGCCAGCTCCGAGTCCAGGCGCGCCACGCTGTCGACGTTGACCGGGGCGTAGGCGGTCAGGTTGGAGAAGTCGGCCTGGCCTTTGGCACTGCTGGCATTGGCCAGGAACTTCATCGCCGCGTCCTTGTTCTTCGAACCTTTTGGAATGACCAGGATGTCGGCCATGACCAGGTTCTGTTTCCAGCTCACGCCGACCGGTGCACCGTCTTCCTGCAGGGCATGAATGCGACCGTTCCAGAACTGGCCCATGCTCGCTTCACCGGAGGCCAACAGCTGTTGCGACTGCGCGCCGCCGCCCCACCAGACAATGTCTTTCTTGATGGTGTCGAGTTTCTTGAAGGCGCGGTCCAGGTCCAGCGGGTAGAGCTTGTCGGCGGCGACGCCATCGGCCAGCAGCGCCAGTTCGAGCACGCCAGGGCTTGGCCATTTGTAGAGGGCGCGTTTGCCGGGGAAGGTCTTGGTATCGAACAGCGAGGACCAGTCCTGGGGTTTGTTGGCACCCAGCTTGCCTTCGTTGTAGCCGAGGACGAAGGAGAAGAAGAACGAGCCGACGCCGTGGTCGGAAACGAACCGCGGGTCGATCTTGTCGCGATCGATGACTTTGAAATCGAGGGGTTCGAGCAGGCCTTCGGCGGCGGCGCGCAAGGCGAAGTCGGCTTCGACGTCGACCACGTCCCACTGCACGTTGCCGCTTTCGACCATGGCCTTGAGCTTGCCGTAGTCGGTAGGGCCATCCTGGACCACGGTGATACCGGTGGACTTGCTGAACGGATCGGCCCAGGCCTGCTTCTGTGCATCCTGAGTGCTACCGCCCCAGCTGACGAAGTTGACGCTTTCGGCCGCCATAACCACATGACTGGCCGTGGCCAGCAAGCCGGCGAACAGTACTGCGGTTGCACGTTTGTTCAACACCATTTTCACGCCCTCATTTGTTGTGTTTTTGAGCGGGCTTGGTAGTGCCCGCCTATCGGGAGCAGTAGGTCCATCTGGCCTTGAAAGGCGACCGGGCCAAGGGCTGTTGTGGGTGCTTTCCCTGTCGGGTGCGCTTGGCTGAATCGCCCGGTCTATGGAATATCATATTATGGTATTCCAAACTTTGTGCAAGCACTTTGCCTTACCGGCTATCAGCCAAAAATGCTTTTTTATTGCAGAACTCGAATCTGTAGAACGACGCACCCCCTGTAGGAGCTGGCTTGCCAGCGAAGGACTCACATACACCGCGTTTATCCAGAAAACACCGGTTATCGTTGACGCCTCGGCTGGGGCGAGTCCATCCAATTACAGGGGGGCATCATTCATTCAATGAACGGGATGCTCTCGACGACTTCCAGGTCATACCCGGTCAGCCCTGCATATTTCAACGGTGGCCCAAGATGCCGCAGCTTGCCGACGCCAAGGTTCTGCAGGATCTGTGCCCCGGTACCGACTTCCGAATAGATCCGTGACTGCGAACGGCTGAATTGCCGCGGCGCCTGGGTCAATTGCGGCACCCGCTCCAGCAACGCTTGCGAGGATTCGTGGTTGGCCAGCACCACCACCACGCCGCGACCTTCCTGCGCCACGCGCTGCAATGCAGCCCATAACGTCCAGTTGGAAGGCCCGCTGTACTCGGCGCCCACCAGATCGCGCAACGGGTCGATTACGTGCACGCGCACCAGCGTCGCTTCATCGCGGCGCAGATCACCCATGACCATTGCCATGTGGACACCGCCTTCGATGCGATCCTCAAAGGTGATCAGACGAAAGGTGCCATGCACCGTCGGCAGCTCGCGCTCGCCGATGCGCACCACCGTATGCTCGGTACTTAAACGATAGTGGATCAGGTCGGCGATGGTGCCGATCTTGATCCCGTGCTTGCGCGCGAACACTTCCAGGTCCGGGCGGCGCGCCATGGTGCCGTCATCGTTCATCACTTCGACGATCACCGAGGCGGGGGTGAAGCCGGCCAGGCGAGCCAGGTCGCAACCGGCCTCGGTATGACCGGCGCGGGTCAGTACGCCGCCTTCCCGCGCGCGCAGCGGGAAGATGTGCCCGGGCTGGACGATATCGGTGGCGCTCGCACCCTGGGCGACGGCGGCGGCCACGGTGCGCGCGCGGTCGGCGGCGGAGATGCCGGTGGTGACGCCAACCGCCGCTTCGATCGACACGGTGAACGCGGTGCTGAACACGCTGCCATTGCTCGGCACCATCTGTTCAAGGCCAAGGCGCTGGCAATGCTCGTCGGTCAGGGTCAGGCAGATCAGGCCGCGTGCTTCACGGGCCATGAAGCTGATGGCTTCGGCGCTGCAACGGTCGGCGGCCAGCAACAGGTCGCCTTCGTTTTCCCGGTCCTCGTCGTCCACCAGGAGCACCATCTTGCCCTGGCGGTAGTCTTCGATGATTTCTTCGATGCTGTTGAAGGCCATGTAAGGATTCTCGGTGTTTGATGGAGATATATTGTGGTATACCATAATACACAACAACCACAGAGGTCACTATGAAGGCGTACTGGATTGCTCACGTGGATATCACCGACCCCGATCAATACAGCCAATACACCCAGCGGGCCCCGAAGGCGTTTGCCGAATACGGGGGTCGGATATTGGCGCGCGGCGGACGCAGCGAAGCGATGGAAGGTCGGCCGACGCCGCAACGCAGCGTGGTGATCGAGTTTGACTCGTACGAGCAGGCGTTGGCCTGTTATCGATCCGAGCTGTATCAGGAGGCGAAAGGGCACCGCGAAGGCGTGGCGCGGGCCGAGGTGATCATTGTCGAGGGCGTGGCACCGCTCTGACAAACACCACATCACCCTGTAGGAGCTGGCTTGCCAGCGAAGGCGTCCGCGAGGCCTGCGCAATACTCAAGGACGCCTTCGCCGGCAAGCCAGCTCCTACAAGGGATGGCGGAATATCGGAGGTTTTCGCTAGCGGATGAAATGGATCTTGCCGGTGTCGTCGTTACCGATATAGATCCCGTAGACCCCGGCCTGGCGCTCCTCGATATAACGTTCGAGGATCTGCCGGATCGCCGGGTAATAGATGCTGTCCCAGGGAATGTCCTCAGGCGCGAAGAATTTGTAGTCGAGGGTTTCCGGCCCGTATTGCCCGGTGATCTCCAGCGCGATGGCGCGGAAGATGATGTACACCTCGCAGATTGTAGGCACGCTGAAGATCGAGTAGGGCGAGAGGATCTCCGCGCGCACGCCGCTCTCTTCCCAGACTTCGCGCAGCGCCGCCTGCTCGGTGGTCTCGCCACCTTCCATGAAGCCCGCCGGCAAGGTCCAGGTGCCGGGGCGCGGGGGGATGGCGCGTTGGCACAGCAGGTACTTGCCGTCCTGTTCGATGATGCAGCCGGCGATGATTTTCGGATTGACGTAGTGGATATAGCCGCAGACGCGGCACATCAGGCGCTCGTGCGTATCGCCCGGGGGCAGTTGTGACTTGAGGTCATTGCTGCCGCACTTTGGACAATAGCTCGGGCTGAACATGATCAACGACCTATGCGAGGTTCTTTGAGTGCGATGGGCTGGGTGATCTCGGGGATCGCCCCGGTCTCTTCCTGCTTGCGCTTGAGGTAATCAAGGGCGACGGTGGCGGCGGCGCGCACGTGGTCGACGCACGCCTGGTGAGCGGCCAGGGGATCACCGCTCTTGATCGCCTCGACCATGCGTTCCATTTCCTGGTTGCTGGCGCCGCGACGGTTCTGCTGGGACACCGAAGTCGCCCGCAGATAGCTGATGCGCGCCTGCAACTGACGCAACTGGGTCGCGGCGACATGGTTGCCGGAGCCTTCGAGCAATACGTCGTAGAAGCCCTGGACGGAGTCGATGACCTGCTGCAGTTCACCTTCCTTCAAGGCCTGGCGGTTTTCTTCCAGGGCCTTTTCCAGGGCCTTGATGTCCTTGGCCTTGGCCCGCAGGGTGAACAGCTGGACGATCAGGCCCTCGAGCACGCAACGCAGCTCATAGATATCGACGGCATCGGCCAGGGTGATGATCGCCACCCGCGGGCCCTTGGCGTCGGCGAACTCCACCAGGCCTTCGGATTCCAGGTGACGCAAGGCTTCGCGCACCGAGGTGCGGCTCACGCCCAGGCGATCGCACAGATCGCGTTCGACCAGTCGATCTCCCGGCAGGAGCTGGAAGTTCATGATGGCGCTTCGCAGTTTATCCAGCACGATTTCGCGCAGGGTAACGGGGTTGCGATTGACCTTGAAGCTGTCGTCGAGTGGCAGGCGTTTCATGGGGTCCGCTCTAGAATGTGGCTGTCCATGCAAAACGGGCACCGTCCGTGCTCGTTCAGTTCAAACAGCCGAGGGGTTAACTTGAGGCCTCGGCATCGGCTTCGGCGAATGCTTCCCGGGCGAGCCGGAAACTGTCGACGGCAGCGGGAACACCGCAATATATGCCGACCTGAAGCAGAATTTCGCGTATTTGCTCACGACTCAGGCCGTTACGCAAGGCGCCGCGCACATGCAGCTTGAGTTCGTGCGGGCGGTTGAGGGCCGAGATCATCGCCAGGTTGATCATGCTGCGCTCCTTGAGCGACAAACCCTCGCGGCCCCAGACGTGGCCCCAGCAGTACTCGGTGACCATCTCCTGCAGGGGACGGGTGAAGTCGTCGGCATTCTCGATGGAGCGATTCACATAGGCTTCGCCCAGCACCTGGGTGCGGATCTTCAGGCCTTTTTCGTATTTTTCGTTGCTCATTTCGATGATCTCCTTAGACCCCTGTAGGAGCCCGGCTTGCCGGCGAAGGCGTACTTGAGGGCGCCTTCGCCGGCAAGCCGGGCTCCTACAGGTATTGATTCACAGCCCACCCATCAAGGTGTATTTGAGTTCCAGGTAATCCTCGATGCCGTACTTGGAACCTTCACGCCCCAGCCCCGAGGATTTGATCCCGCCAAACGGCGCGACTTCGGTGGAGATCAAGCCTTCGTTGATCCCGACCATGCCGTATTCCAGCGCTTCGCTCATGCGCCAGGCGCGGCCCAGGTCGCGGGTGTAGCAATAGGCAGCCAGGCCGAATTCGGTGTCGTTGGCCATCTGCACGGCCTCGGATTCGCTGGCGAAGCGGAACACCGCGGCGAGCGGGCCGAAGGTTTCTTCCCGAGCGACTTTCATCTGCGTGGTGATGCCGGCCAATACCGTGGGCTGGAAGAAGCCATGGCCCAGGGCGTGGCGTTCGCCGCCGCACAACAGCTGTGCACCTTGCGCCAGTGCATCCTGCACATGGTCTTCAACCTTGGCCACGGCGCGCTCGTTGATCAGCGGACCCTGGGTGACGCCGTCGGCGAAACCGCTGCCAACCTTGAGTTGCGAGACCCGTTCGGCCAACCGCGCGACGAAAGCGTCGTGAATACCGTCCTGCACCAGGAAGCGATTGACACAGACACAGGTCTGGCCGGCGTTGCGGAATTTGGCGATCAGCGCGCCTTCCACGGCACGTTCCAGATCGGCGTCATTGAAGACGATAAACGGCGCGTTGCCGCCCAGTTCCAGCGACACCTTTTTCAGCGTCGGCGCGCACTGCGCCATCAGCAACTTGCCAATGGCCGTAGAGCCGGTGAACGACAGTTTGCGCACCAGCGGGCTAGCGGTCAGTTCGGCGCCGATGGCGATGGCATCGCCGGTGATCACGTTGAAAATACCGGCGGGAATGCCGGCCTGCTCGGCCAGCGCGGCCATGGCCAGAGCCGAGAACGGCGTCTCCGGCGCCGGCTTGACAATGCACGGGCAACCGGTGGCCAGTGCCGGGCCGGCCTTGCGGGTGATCATCGCCGCGGGGAAGTTCCAGGGGGTGATCGCCGCGACGACACCGATTGGTTCCTTGCTCACGACAATACGCGCATCGCCCTTGTGGCTGGGAATGGTGTCGCCGTAGATGCGCTTGGCTTCTTCGGCGAACCACTCGATGAAGCTGGCGGCGTAGAGGATTTCACCCTTGGCTTCGGCCAACGGCTTGCCTTGTTCGAGGGTGAGTATTTCGGCCAGGGCATCGGCGTTTTCCAGCATCAGCGCGTGCCAGCGCTTTAGCGTGTTGCTGCGTTCCTTGGCGGTGAGTGCGCGCCAGGCCGGCCAGGCCTTGTTGGCGGCGTCGATGGCCAGACGGGCGTGTTCAGCGCCGAGGTTCGGCACCTGGCCGATCAACTCGCCTGTGGCCGGGTTGAAGATGTCCTGTTGCGCACCGTCGGGCGCATCCAGCCATTGGCCGTTGATGTAGGCCTGCTGGCGGAACAGTAACGAGGCTGCTGGGCTCATGCCGGCTCCTGACAAAATTTAAAAAATCTGCACGGACCCCTGTGGGAGCGGGCTTGCTCGCGAAAGCGGTGGGTCAGTCAGTATTGATGTCAACAGATACTCCGCCTTCGCGAGCAAGCCCGCTCCCACAGGGTTTTTTGTGTGGAACCGATCAGGCCAGGGTGGGCAGGGGGCCCAGCTTGCCTTTGTGGTAGATCATCGGCGTCACCGGTTGCTCCGGCAGGATCAGGTTCTTCACCGCACCGACGATGATGGCGTGGTCGCCGCCATCGTATTCGCGCCACAGTTCGCACTCGATGATCGCCGTGGCCTTGCGCAGCAACGGGTTGCCCAGTTCGCTCAAGTGCCACTCGATGCCGTTGGCCTTGTCCTTGCCTTTGCCGGCAAACGCATAGGCTTCGGCGGTCTGGTCGGCGGACAGCAGGTGAATCGCGAACTGCTTGCTGTCGCGCAGGATCGGGTAGGTGTCAGAGGCGTAGTTGGGGCAGAACAGCACCAGTGCCGGATCGATCGACAGCGCACTGAAGGCGCTGGCGGTGATGCCGACGATGCCGCCCGCCGGGTCCAGGGTGGTGACCACCGTGACCCCGGAAGGGAACGAGCTCATGACGTCTTTGTAAATGCCGGGTTCGATCATTTCTCAGGACTCCTAGCGCATCACGAATGGATCAGGCATCGGTGCCTGGGACAGATTGATCCACACCGTTTTCAGCTCGGTGTAGGCCAGCACGGAATCGATGCCGCTTTCGCGTCCATAGCCACTGTTCTTGAAACCGCCGATCGGCGCCATGGCCGCCACCGCGCGGTAGGTATTGACCCAGATGATCCCCGAACGCACGTCCCGGGCCAGGCGATGGGCGCGGCCCAGGCCGCGGGTCCAGAGCCCGGCGGCGAGGCCGAACTGCGAGTCGTTGGCGATCGCCAGGGCTTCGGCTTCGTCCTTGAAACGGATGACCGAAGCCACCGGGCCGAACACTTCTTCCTGCATGATCTTCATCGAATTGCGGTCGCATTCGAACAGGGTCGGCTCATAGAACCAGCCTTCGCCCAGGTTCTGCGCACGCTTGCCACCCAGGCGCAGTGTTGCCCCTTCGGCAATGGCATCGGCCACCAGTCCTTCCACCACGGCCAGCTGCTGCGCGGTGGCCATCGGGCCCATTTCGCTGCTGTCTTCCTGCGGGTTGCCGATGCGGATGCGTTGGGCGCGTTCCACCAGGCGAGCGACGAATTCGTCGTAGATTTCGTCCTGCACCAGCAGGCGCGAACCCGACACACAGCTTTGCCCGGAGGCGGCGTAGATCCCGGCGATGGCGCCGTTGATCGCGCTGTCGAGGTCGGCGTCGGCGAAGATGATGTTCGGCGACTTGCCGCCCAGTTCCAGGGACAATTTCGCGAAGTTCTCGGCACTGCTGCGCACCACATGCCGGGCCGTCGCCGCGCCACCGGTGAAGGCGATCTTGCGCACCAGCGGATGGCGGGTGAGGGCGGCACCGGTGCTCGGGCCGTAACCGGTGACGACGTTGACCACGCCCGGCGGGATGCCGGCTTCCAGCGCCAAACGCGCCAGTTCGAGAATGGTCGCCGAGGCGTGCTCGGACGGCTTGATCACGATGGTATTGCCCGCCGCCAGGGCCGGCGCCAGTTTGATCGCGGTCAGGTACAGCGGGCTGTTCCACGGAATGATCGCGGCGACCACGCCCATGGCTTCGTGCACGGTGTAGGCAAACAGGTCGGGCTTGTCCAGCGGCAGGGTGCCGCCTTCGAGCTTGTCGGCCAGGCCTGCGGTGTAGTGGAAGAACTCCGGCAGGTAGCCGACCTGGCCGCGGGTCTCGCGGATCAGCTTGCCGTTGTCGCGGCTTTCCAGCTGCGCCAGTTGTTCCTTGTTTTCGGCGATCAGGTCGCCCAGGCGGCGCAGCAACTTGCCCCGGGCGGTGGCGGTCAGGCCACGCCAGGCCGGGCTGTCGAAGGCGGTCTGCGCAGCCTGTACGGCGCGCTCGACGTCGGCTTCGTCGGCATCGGGCAGTTCGGCCCAGGGTTCGGCCAGGGCCGGGTTGAGGCTTTCGAAAGTCTTGCCGGAGAGGGCATCGACCCATTCACCGCCGATGCACATCTGGAAGCGTGTGAGTGTCATGCAACGATCCCCTTGATCTGGTTTTGTCGGGAGTGCGCAGTGTCGAGAAACTCCAGCAACAGCTGGTTGACCAGGCGCGGCGATTCTACGGGCATCATATGCCGCTGCTCGGCGAGCACGGCAACCTTGGCGCCGGGAATGCGCTGGGCCAGTTGCTCGGCCATTTCCGGGGTCGACCCGGGGTCGAGTTCGCCGGTGGCGATCAACGCCGGTACCTGGATGTTGCCCAGGTCCTCGGCGCGGTACATGTCCTGGGTGGCAAACAATTCGTAGGTGGTCAGGTAACCCTGGGGGTCATTGCCCGCCAGTGTCTGGCGAATCGCGGCGATCTGCGCCGGATTGGCCGCCTGGTATTCACGGCTGAACCAGCGTGACAGCGCGGCTTCGGCGTTGGCGTCCGGACCGTGCTCGGCGGCCTGGCTGGTGCGGGCGATCACGCCGGCACGTTGCTCAGCGGTGCGGTTGAACACACTGTTGAGCACCACCAGGCTTTGCAGGCGTTGCGGGTAGTGCAGGGCGAAAGCCCGCGCCACCAGCCCGCCCATGGAGAAACCGATCACGGCCGCCTTGGGCAATTGCAGATGATCGAGCAGCTCGAGCAACTGGTCGGCATAACCGAGCAGCGGCGTGCCGCTTTCAGGGCGCGGGCTGGCGCCATGGCCGAGCATGTCGTAGGCGATGACGCGGTATTGCGTGGCCAGGCCAACGATCTGGCCGCCCCACATTTCTTTGTTCAGGCCCACGCCGTGGATCAAGACCACGGGCTGGCCTTGGCCGGTCGCCAGGTAACTGGTGCCAGCCGGGGTGCGTTCAGCGGTGAGCCGAATCATGGAGCGCTCCTGCATACCTTTTTGTTGTAGTGACCGACCGGCTTACTGGGCTTTTTCGGCAGCCAGTTCTTCCAGGTCGATGTAGCGGTTGCCGATGCGTGGGTGCAGGCGGCCGCCATCGGCGCAACCCAGGACCACGACGATTTCGTCGGCACGCGGCGCGTCTTCGATCTTCATTTCCAGGGTGATGTAGTGCGAACGCAGGCCTTCATCGTCCTTATGCATCATCGGGATCTGGATCGAAGTGCCCGGGCCGCCGCGCTTGTTGGTAAAGCTCAGGTAGCTCTTGGCTTTCACCGCTTCGCGGTAATGGTTGCCAAAGCGCAGGGTGTGGATCACCGCGGAGGCGTGTTCGATTTCACCGTCGGCACCGACCACGGCAGCCTTGCCATAGGCTTCGATCTTCTCGGCACCGCCGATGATGCCCACCAGGCGCTCGACCATCATTGCGCCGAGGTCGGAGCAGTTGGCGCGGATCTGCGGCTTGAGGTCTTCAACGAAACCGTTGCCCAGCCAGGGGTTCTTCATCACCACGGCCAGCCCGACCATGGTCACGGGCTTGTCGGTGGCTTTGCCGCCTTCGATGAAGGTTTCTTCGACATAGCTGACGATCTTGCGGATTTCGAAACTCATGAGCTGCTCCGTATCAGGGTGAAAGGTGTCTGTGCGTATGATGGTATACCATAATACCGGATGCGCAATAGCCTGATGGGAGTTTCTGGTCGGAAGGCGATGAAAAGAGGGGAGGGGTGTAGCGAAGGCGGCGTCACGGCCACCATCGCATCGCCAGCAAGCCGGCTCCTACGGATTTGCGTGACGCCACCAATTCAACTTACCTGCGCAAAACCTGTAGGAGCTGGCTTGCCAGCGAAGGCGGCATCACGGCCACCA